>Ga0181520_10000083_pt1 | contig 179185 bp, 170 predicted proteins | sample PEATcosm2014_Bin_29_FD_132451 | JGI IMG/M metagenome (GOLD analysis project Ga0181520, IMG submission 132451) | Peatland microbial communities from MTU Mesocosm Facility, Houghton, MI, USA - PEATcosm2014_Bin02_30_metaG | ecosystem: Environmental > Terrestrial > Soil > Wetlands > Peat | place...
GACGCCACGAACCTGAAGGTGACGCTGTCGGGGGCGGCCGGCGAGGACGCCGTGGTGAGCGGCAACAGTGACCTGTGGACGCAGGACGCCGGGTACAACCAGGATCTGGGGATCTTCGTGAGCGTGAACGGGGGGACGGCGACGCTGGTGGCGTGGAAGGAGTCGGGAGGGTTCGCGGGGACCTTCTCGCCGAACGCGGCCTACGTGCAGGCGGTGTACCCGCTGACGGCCGGGGACACCTACGTGTTCAGCCTGGAGTGGAAGACGAACATCCCGGCCTCGGGGGCGATCATCGAGGCGGGGGCGGGGACCTCACCGACCTTCTCGCCGACGCGGCTGACGGCATATGAGGTGGCGGCGGCGAGCGTGGTGACGGCGGTGAGCACGCAGCAGTATCTGCTGCCGAACAGCGACGGGAGCAGCTGGTCACCGATGGACTCGACGAATCTCGTTGTGACGGTGATGGGGTCGGCGGAGACGGTGCTGGTGAGCGGCAACGCTGACCTGTGGACGCAGAAGGCCACCTACAACCAGGACCTGGGGATCTTCGTGAGCGAGGATGGGGGGACGGCGACGCTGCTGGCGTGGAAGGAGTCGGGAGGGTTCGCCGGGACCTACTCGCCGAATGCGGCCTATGTCCAGACGGTGTACACGATGGCGTCGGGGCACACCTACGTGTTCAGCCTGGAGTGGAAGACGAACATCCCGGCCCCGGGGGCGACGATCGAGGCGGCGGCGGGAGGCGGGCCGACCATCTTCTCGCCGACCCGGCTGACGGTGGTCCCCCAGACCTGAGCGGGGCGGGGGCTCCCCCGGGTGCCGGGGCGCGGTAAGCTCCGCCGAGCGCCGCGCCCGGATCGGGGGCACGGGCTGTCGCGGGTCAGGAGAACTCGGTGGCTGGGTCGAAGGGGACCTTCCTCAAGCAGCCCGCACGGCGGGCCATGGACGGTGTGGCCTCGCGCGTGGCCGGGGACCTCGAGCCGCGATTCGGCGACGTCCTCCAGCGCCTCGACCGGCTGGAGGCCGCCGTGGGGCGCGCGACGTCACCCTCAGCCCTGTTCCCCGGGTTCCACGAGCTGCTCCACGCGCTGCGGACCGCGGAGCTGACGGAGATGCCCAAGGGAGCGGAGGTCGTCCTCAGCGCCGGCTGTTCCGGTCGCTGGTACTTCGACTGGGTGGAGCAGGCCTATGGACCGGTGCGGCGCCACATCGGCATCGAGCGCTTCGAGGAGCGGCCGGTCGACCTGCCGGCGGGGGTCGAGTGGATCGCCACCAGCGTTGCCGACCTCTCCCCGGTTCCCGACGCGTCGGTCGACTTGGTGTTCTCGGGGCAGAACATCGAGCACCTCTTCGGCGACGACCTGGTCGACTTCCTCTGCGAGTCGGCGCGGGTGGTTCGCCCCGGCGGGCACCTGGTGCTGGACTCGCCGCACCGCGAGATCGCCCGGTTGCTGGTGTGGAGCATGAATCAGCACACCATCGAGCTGACCCCGCGGGAGGCGGCCGAGCTGGTCGAGCTGGCCGGGTTCTCCGTCTCCAGCCTCCGCGGCATCTGGCTGGCGCGAGAGCCGGGCGGAGGACCCCTCTACCCCCTCGACCCCATGGGAAACGACTTCTCCGCGACGGAGATCGTGCGCCGGATCCAGCTGGCCAGCCGCCACCCGGATGACAGCTTCGTCTGGTGGCTGGAGGCGGTGCGCCGGGAGGGGCCACCCGACAGGGAGGGCCTCCGCCGTCGCCATGCCGAGATCTTCAGCGCGGCATGGCCCGAACGGGCCAACCGGCTCACCAGCCCGATCGGCGCCGTCAGCGAGGAGGAGGGCCATCGCGTCGCCCGCGTGTCGCCGGGTCAGGCCGGGTATCTGATGATCGGCCCCTACATGCCGCTGGCCGCCGCCCACTACACGGTGACCTTCCGCCTGCGCGCCACCTCGCCGGTGGCCGATGCCGCCGCGGTGGCGGCGGTGGAGGTCGTCGCCGACGGTCGGGAGCCGGTCATCGCCGAACGGCTCGTCACCGGCCGGGAGCTGCCGCTCGACGAATGGGTCGCCATCACGGTGCCCTTCGACGTCGCCGAGTTGCGCTGGACCGGGCAGTTCCGCGTCCGCGCCGTGGGGGTGGCCGGCCTGGACACCCGGCTGGAGGTGGATCTCGACGACCGGGGAAGCCCCGTGTGGCCGTCGCCCCTCGCCGGGCCCCGGGCCAACGCGGGCGCCCAGGGCGTCAGGGGCTGACGCGGCCCGCGGACTCCGGCATCCGGCTCGCGGTCAGGGGACGAGCGTCAGGCTGGTCGGCGAGTAGGCACCGCCGATCGGGCCGGCTCCGGCCTCGATCATGACCCCGGGTGCGGCCGTGTTCGTCTTCCACCACAGGGAGAAGACGTAGGTGTGCCCCGAGCTCGCGGCGTATGCCGTCTCCACCGTGGCGGCGTTCGGCGAGTAGGTGCCGGCCGAACCGCCGCTCTCCTCCCAGGCAAGGAGTTGGGGGGTGCCCCCGTCCACGCTGACGAAGATCCCGAGGTCTTGGTTGTGGCCGGAGACCGTGGTGAACAGAGGGGAGTTCCCCGTCACGACCACGGTCTCGCCGGACCCTGGGGTGATCGGGACCGCCAGGTTGGTGGCGTCGAGCTCTTGCCAGGCGCTGCCGTCACTGCCCGTCATCCGGTACTGGAGGTTGCTCGCCGAGCTGGGCCACTGGGGCGGCAGCGGGTACACGGTGATGCGGGTGGGCGAGAATGCTCCGCCGATGGGCCCGGCCCCTGCGTGGATGGTCGCGCCGGGAGCGGCCCTGTTGGTCTTCCAGTCCAGAGAGAAGGCGTAGGTGTTGCCCACCGTCACCGGCAGGACGGTCTCCACGTAGGCGGCGCTGGGAGAGTAGGTCCCGGAGAGCCCGCCGGTCTCGGTCCAGGCCAGCAGCCGCGCCGGCGCGCCGTCCTCACTCACGAAGATCCCCAGGTCCTGGTTGTAACCCGCGTTCTCGGTCCAGAGGTCGGCGTTGGCGCTGATGACAGCGTCCTCGTTCATCGAGGGGGAGAAGGTCTCGGCCAGCTTGCCGGAGTCGATCTCCTGCCAGGAGGATCCGTCGTTGTTCGCCAGTGAGTACTGCGCCGTGCTGGCCGAGCTGAGCGTCCCCGCGGGGAGGACCGCCGCGGTCAGCTGCGTCGGCGAGAACGCCGAACCGATCGGCCCCGCTCCGGCGGCCACGGTGACGCCGATCGCCGTCTTGTTCGTCTTCCACACCAGGTCCACCGTGTAGGCGGTCCCCGCGCTCATCGGGTACACCGTCTCCACGTAGGCGGCGTTGGGCGAGTACGTCCCCGCCGAGCCGCCCGACTCCTTCCACGCCGCGAGTACGGGGCTGCCGCCCGCGGGAGTCACCTCGATACCGAGGTCCTGGTCGTAGGTGGCGGTGGCGGTCCACAGTGACGAGTTGGCGCTGAGCAGGACATTCTCACTGCTGCTGGGGGTGATCTCCAGGCTCAGGTTGCTCTCGTCCATCACCTGCCAGGTCGATCCGTCGCTGTTGGGGAGGAGGTACTGCTGCGTGCTCGCCGCGCTGGTCCGCGCCGCCGGGGCGGTGCCGGAGAGTGGGGTCACGGAGTTGGACTCGGCTGCCGTGCCGGTGCCCGACGGGTTCACCGAGGCGACGCTGAAGTAGTACGGGGTTCCGTCGGTGAGCCCGGTGACGCCTGCGGATGCGGTGAGCGCTCCCGAGACGCTCTGGACTGAACCGACCGTCACGCCCTTGTCGTTGTACGTGGTGATGGCATACCCGCTGACGCGATCCGTCGTCACGTCGGAGGGCAGGGACCACGACACGGTCGCCGTGTCCGAGGCCGTGCTGGTGGCGGTGACGCCGGTGGGCGGATCCGCAAGCGGCACGAAGCTGGCCGCGATCGCGTTCCACAGGTCGTTGCTGCCGCTGTCCATCCCCAGGGCCCAGATGCCGACGCCGCGCAGGTGGTCGGCGTCCACCAGGCCGTACTTGGCCTCCAGGGATTGCGCGTTGTCGTAGTAGAGCTCCCGGGTGGTCGAGTAGTCGGAGCCGCAGGAGGCATTGCTCGCCGGTCCATACCAGTACGCCCACGGGGTCTGCGACGTGCCGTCCCAATTGATCACCGGTCCCGCCGTGCCATCCTGCTGATAGACGCAGCTGAAGTCGTACAGGATGTCCGCGTACGTCGGCGACAGGGTCTGCGACGCGTCCGCCACCGGGGCGTTGAAGGCGTCAGAGGTCGTCGAGTAGACCTCGCCGAAGTAGGGGATGCCGAGCAGCAGCTTGTCCGCCGGCATCTCCGCCAGGTACCCGTTGACCACCGAGGTTTCGGTGTACCCGTAGGGACCGGCAATCGGCGAGTTGGGTTCGGTGGGACCGTTCATCACGTAGGTCATCACGTCGATGGCATCGACGGCCTTGGCCAGGTTGGGGATGTCGTACATCTCCCCTCCCTGATACGCCGACGCGTAGGTGTCCACGCTCAGGTACGAGCTTCCCGGGGCCTGTGAGTTGAGGGCGCTCTGGAGGGCGCTCATCAGGCTGGTGAAGGCCTGGGCATCTCCGCTGTCGCCCACCGGCTCGAAGTCGATGTTGACGCCGTCGACCCCCCGCGTCGTCACCTGGGTGACGACATTCTGGATGAAGGTCGCCTCGGCGCTCGACGAGTTCAGCAACGCGTCGATGCCACTGGTGGAGAAGTCGTTGAAGGTCGCCACCACCAGATCGCCGGCGGCATGAGCGGCGTTGAAGAGCGCGGTCGCCTGGCTGCTCCAGAAGACCTGGTAGCCCTCGTCGTTGTCGAGAGAACCGTCGTTGTTGACGTCGATGCTGAAGTAGGCAACGGTCGACAGCAGGTTGAACTTGAGATCCGCCTGCCAGTTGCCCAGGACCTCGCCCTCCTCGACGAAGCCGAGCACCTCCGGGGCGCCGTGCTGCGTGTTGGAGTTGGGCGACTCCGTCACCGACCCCGCGGTGACACGGCGCTGGCCGCCGCCCTGCGCCAGGGGCGTCACCGGCGCGCCGCGGGTGACCCCCGGCAGCAGAGGATGGTCGCTCTCGTCGAAGGCCAGGTGAGGCTGGACCGTCGACGCCGGAGCCTCAGCAGGCGTCGAGGCAGCGGCGGCCACGGTGCCCGAGGTGGCGCTCAGCGTCCCCGCCACCATGGCGGCGAGCACGCCCGCGCCCAGACGCGCGGTCTTGAACATCCGGGTAACCATGCCGCAGCCGCGCTCGCAGGTCTGCCGCGCGTCATCCGCTCGTCACCGGAACGTGACGGCGTCATGCAGGCCGCGTCCAGATCGGGCGACCGGCGACCCGCCGAACCCGCGCCGGCGAGTATCGCGAGCGCGTGTGTCGAGGCCCGGACGCGGCGGTTCTCATGGCGGTGTTGCCATCCGGAAGTGACGACGCCGTAACGCGGTGTGCACGAGTGGGTGGTTTGTCCCGGCACCCCGCGTCTGCATACGTAGGCTGCGGATCGACGAGGAGCAGATGCAGCCGCTGAGCACGGGATGGGCAAAGTGATTCGACGCGCCGCCTCGAGGCGTCCCACCGCCTGGCTTCTCGCCGCCCTGGCGCTGTCGCTTTGCGCCTCGCCGACGGTGCTGGCGGGGGATGCCTCCCCACCCGCGACGGCCCTGGTCCTCGACGGGGTCTCGCTGAGCGTCTCGGGGAGCGTCGTCTCCGAGATCGGTTCCTTCGACGCCGCACCCGCGGGGAGCGCGGTGCAGTCGGCCTCGGCCACGAGGCCCTCCCCGTACCTCGACGTGACGGTCAGCGCCATCCCCTTCGGCACGTCCGACCCCGATGAGGCGGGCATCGGCACCGCCGAGCCCGGTGGCGCGCCGGGCGCGCGGCTGGCCCTTCAGGGTTTCCGCAACTCGCAGGGCGCCGTCGAGCTCGGCTCCGTCGATGCCCAGATCTTCGGCGCCAGCGTCGCCGGAGCGGCCAACCTGGTCTCCCTGCAGCTCGATGGGGCGCAGAAGGTGCCCACGGTGGTGGTGGAGTGGGTGGCGCAGGCGGGCCCCCGGCTCTGGCTGGTGCGGGCCTCAGCCCAGGTGTCGACCACCCCGCTGACGGCCGCCGCCGACCAGGCAATGAGCGGTTTCTCCGACCTCGTGGTGTCGGCCAGCGTGGCGGATCTGGCAGCGCCCACCACCATCGGGGTCGATCCCACGCAGGGGCAGGACACCGCGACCCCCATCACGTCCGGCGTGGGGATCGTCGTCGGTGGCGAGCCCACCGTGCCGTTCCCATCCTGGTGGAGCGGCGACTGCGACACGAACAACTACTCGGCCGCGTCCCTGCAGCTGACCGGCCAGGCGATCGCCGCCTATCCCCTCAGCTCGACCGCTGACTGGAACGGGCTCGAGGCCTGCGGCCCGCGTCCCGCCTATGGGGAGGGCCCTGACGTCTGGGTCGACTTCCCCGGGGCCCATTGGTCACAGCTGGAATTCGAATGCGTCGAGTTGAGCATGCGCTGGATGTATCTCGCCTGGGGGGTGGACCCCTACCCGGCCAACGGCAGCGGGGTGGTCTGGAACTACTCCACCTTCCAGAGTTCGTACAACCCCGGGGGACCGGATCTGGTCGCCGTCGCCAATGATGGCAGCGGAGCCCTGCCCAGGCCGGGCGACGTCATCAGCTACGGCTCCACCAGCGAAGAGGGCCACACCGCCGTTGTCGCCGCCGTGAACGTCAACAGCAGCGGCAACGGCACCATCACCACGCTGGAGCAGAATGCCTCGTCGACCGGCTGGGACAGCGTCTCGGTGAACGATTGGACCCTCGGCGGCTTCGACGGTGGGGTGAGCGGCTGGCTCGACGACCCCGGATGGGACCCCAACTACGTTCCCGCGCTGAGCTCGGCGCAGTTCATCGTCGGTGACTTCACGGGCAACGGCAGGGACGACCTCGGTGCCATCGCAGCCGGCAGCAGCTGGATCATGCCGTCCACGGGCTCGGGCCTGGGGACCCCGGGGCTCTGGTCGACCCACGACACCTACGGCGACCGGGCAACCCTGGTCGGGGACGTGACCGGCGACGGCAAGGCCGACCTGATCGCGGTCGGGGACAGCAGCACCTGGGTGTTCACCTCCACCGGGACGGGCTTCGCGCCGCCCGTGGAGTGGTCCGACGTGCCCTTCTACGGCACGACGGCGACCCTGCTGGCCGATCTCACCGGCAACGGGCGGGACGACCTCGTGGCCGTGGACGCCAGCGCCGTGTGGGTGATGCTGTCCACCGGCACCGGCTTCGCCGCGCCCGTGGAATGGTCCACCCAGAGCTTCTCCGGGACCCAGGCCACGCTGGTGGGGGACGTCGACGGCAGCGGAAAGGATTCCCTGATCGCGGTCGACGCGACCGGCACCTGGGTGATGACCGCCAACGGTTCAGGGTTCAATGCGCCGGTGGAGTGGTCCTCGACCCCCTTCTACGGAACGCAGATGACGCTGGCCGGTGACCTCACCGGCAACGGGAGGACCGATCTCATCGCCATCAACTCCGGAAGCGTCTCGGTCATGCTCTCCACCGGAACAGGGTTCGGCCGTCCGGTCACGTGGGTCAACATCCCCTTCTACGGGGCGTCGGCCACCCTGGTCGGCGACGTGTCCGGGCAGGGATACGACGCCCTCATCGCCGTGGGTGGCTCGACCGCCTGGGTGATGCAATCCACGGGATCGGGCTTCGACAGGCCGGTGCCGTGGAACCTGTCCTGACCCTCTGACGACCCCGGGGCGCCCTGCGGCGACGGGGCCGCCGGTCAGCGCCCTCGGGTGATGGGCAAGCGGTGTCGAAGGCCGAAGGTCAACGACGCCAGCGCCAGCAGGACGGCCGTGGCCAGGAGGATGAGCGGCACCGGAGTCCCGGGACCCTCCTCGGAGGCCCCTGTCGCTGAGATGGGCACGCCGGGCTGGCTGGGGGCGGGGGTCGCGGCCACCGATGGGGTGGCGAGCGACGCCTCCGCTGTCGGGGTCGGCGTCGCGGGCGGGGTCGGTGTCGCCGCGGTGATCGCGAACTGCGTCGTGGCCGTCGTGCCCTGGTAGTCGAGGGCGCCCGAGTAGGCGGCGGCCACCGGGTACGACCCGGGGTCGAGGCCGGATGCGTCGCACGTCGCCGTCCCGCCGGACACCTGGGCCGAACAGAGAGTGGTCCCCCCGCTGGTGAACGTCACCAGGCCGGTCGCATCGGTGGGGAGGCCCCGAGCCGAGAGGTCGACGCTGGCGCCCTGGGCGGCGCTGGCCGGGTCCGCCGAGGCGGTCATGGACGTGGAGGCCGCCTCGAAGTTCTGGTCGATCACCGTCGCCACCTGGGCCTGGTTGTACCCGCTGGTGGCGTAGCCGACGACCGCGCAGTCGCCGGAGCCGTCGCAGCCGACGCCGGTGAGCATCGGGGTGGTGTCAAGGGAGGCGGGATTGGTGGTGGAATCGACCGTCCAAGCGCCGCTGGTCTCCTCCTCGATCAGGGACCCTCCCGTGTCGGTGGGACCTTCAGTCCAGAATCCCACCGCAACACAGTCGCCGGGGTCGTAGCAGCTCGCCTCCCGCAGTGCGACCTGCTGGGCGGAGAAGGCCGGGGTGTCGACGGCCGCCCACCCGCTGCCGGTGTCCTCCTCGACCAGGGGGGTCTCTGGTGCTGAACCGGCAGGGGTGCCGAACGACATGCCGACCGCGGTGCAGTCGTCAAGGGCGACACAGCTCACGGCATAGAGCTGCGAATTCGTCACCGGCTCGGGGTCGGGGACGATCGTCCAGCCGCTGCCGGTGTCCTCCTCGATCAGCCCCTCATTGCCCCCCGCAGCCTCGCTGAGGGCGCCGACCGCCCAGCAGCCGAAGGCGGCGCAGCTCACCGCCGACAGGTACCCGTCGATTGCCCCGGCCGGAAGCGGGGGGGTCGGGACGACCGACCATCCAGTCCCGGTGTCCTGGGCGGCGAGGGGCTGCCATGTCGGATCCGTGGCGCCCGGGGCGTAGGTGTCGACCGAACCGACCGCCCAGCACCCGGTGGCCATGCAGCTGATGCTCACCAGGCCGCCGTCGGTGGGCAGCGTCGGACCGGGGACGACGGCCCAGCCGCTGCCGCTGTCCTCCTCGATCAGGGAACTGCCCAGGGCCCAGCAGTCGCCGGCGCCGTCACAGCTCACAGAGACCAGTGGCCCGGTGACCCCGGTCGCCGGAGCGGTCACCGCGCTCCAGCCGTTCCCGGTGCCCCGCTCGATCAGCTGCCCCGTCGGCACGTCCTCCCAGCCGTTATCAAGGGTCATGGCGTTGCCGACCGCCCAGCAGCCGCTGCTGTCGCAACTCACCGCGTCGAGGGAGGCGTCGGTGATCGGCGTGGCCACGGTCCAAGCTCCCGATGCCGCGTCGACCCGGAGCGGCTGCGACAGGGTCGCACCCAGGGCCACCGGCAGGAGCAGCGCTCCGGGAAGCGCCGCGTGGAGCAGCCGGCGCCACCAGCGCCTGCCGCGACAGGCTCCCTGTCCGTCTCCGACCATGAGGCGCACCCCCTGGTGCCGGCCCGGCATTGGTGCAAACCGGCCGGCGTGGTTCGTGGAGGGTGTGAGACCGGGTCCCCGGGCTCATCCCCTCTGGCGAACGGGTTCGCGGGACGGCTGGTTACTGGGTGCCGACGGGCGGCACGATACTCCCGGCCGCGTCCGTCCGCCGGGAGCCTGCGGGCCCGGTGCCGTCCACGTCTCCCGGGGGCGGCCCGGCGCTCAGCCCGGCTTGCGGGCGATGACGTAGACGCCCGATGCGGCCGGTCGGAGCTCCTCGTGGCTGACCAGCGCGTCCATCTTCACGAACTGGGCCGCAAGTTTCCGCATCCGGCGGCTGCCGACCTTGCGGTCGAGGTTGACGCTCCGCATCAGCCAGTCCACGGTGAAGGAGAGGTCGCCGAACCAGTCGGTCTCCAGGATCTCGCAGGAGCGGAAGAGCTCCTCCGCGCCCCAGGGCGTCATGTTGAAGTAGTGGTAGGGGACGGCGTGGAGGGGCTGCATAAAGGCCACCTCGGTGAGGATGGTGCCGCCCGGGCGGGTCACCCGGATCAGCTCCTGCGCCGCCTCGAAGGGGTGGGCGACGTGCTCGAACACCGCCTGGCTGAAGACCAGCTCGAAGGTGCCGTCCGCGAAGGGGAGGTGGTGGATGTCGGCGTAGAGGTCGGCCAGCTCGAACTTGAGGAACTCCACGTTGAGATGGCGGGAGTCGACGCGTCGCCGATCGCCGCCGCCGACCTCGAGGATGAGGCCGGATGGTGAGCACTCGGAGATGCAGCGCTCGATCACGGCGCTGTACGGGTTGCCGCGGTTGATGGGGACGGGCTCGCGGAACTCCTCGACGCCCGGCGGGCCGCCGAGCACCAGCTCCTCGAAGATGACCTGCGATCCCTTTGATCCGGGCCCCGCCGCGCCGCGCGGGCGCACGGAGATCGTGTGGGGGGCGAAGTCGATGTCCTCGGCGATGGTGAATCCCACCACCGTCGAACCTGCATCCTGGAAGAGGTCGACGCTGTCCACCAGGGAATCGTCGAGGTAGAGGTCGGCGATCCCCGAATAGGGGTGGCGGAGCAGCCGGACCACGGCATCGGTGAACCGGCCCCGGTACCGGATGGCGTCGGTGGGGTCGCCGTCGGAGCGCACCCATCCCTGTGACTCCGGGTGCCAGATGCCGGTCAGCTCCACACCGGGGCAGCGCGCGGTGAGGCGGAGCTCGCCAGGCGGGGCCACGGCGCGCGGCGGGCCGGCCGCGAGCGGCTCCGCGGGCTCGGGCAGGAAGTCGACCTTGCCGCCGTGGACGGTGGCCACCATCCCGCATGTGTCGCAGACCACCTGACCGGAGCGGACGCGGCCGTCGGTGGCGACGACCCGTGCCCGGATTCCCGGTGTCGCATGGCAGGTGGGGCAGACGAGACGGTCCAGGATCCGGCTGTGTGCGTCGCCGATCGACGGGACGGCGGCGGCGGGAGGCTCGGCAGGGAGCGGCGCGGAGCTCGGGGCACCGGCTCCACCCCCACCCTCCCCGGCGGGCGCCTCGGCACCCCCCACCGTGGTCTGGGGTCGTTCGAGCGAGCCCGGGATGGCGCCGGCGGTGGAGCGACCGGACGCCAGGTCGTACTCGCGACTGACGCCGCTCACCATCCTCTCGATGGAGTACCGCTCCACGAACAGCTGGCGGGAACGGGCACCGTACGCGGCGCGCAGCGTCTCGGACAGGAGCAGGCGGGACAGCGCCGCCTCAAGGGCGCCCGCCTCGCCCGGCGGCACCAGGAGACCGTTGCCGCCGTCCTCCACGATGTCCGTCATCCCCCCGACCGCGCATGCCACGACGGGCTTCCCGAAGCGCATCGCCTCGAGGAGGATGAGGCCGAAGGACTCGAACCGCGAGGGGGCGACGAGGATGTCGCAGCCGGCGTACGCCCGGAGCAGTTCGCCATCGGGGAGGACGCCGGTGAACGTCACGCGGTCGCCGAGGCCGCGCCCCTGGGGCGACGATTCGAACCGCTGGCGCACCGTCCGGCCGTCTGGCCAGGGATGGGCATCCCTCCCGGCGATGGTGAAGTGCGCCCCGGGATGGCGGGCCGCCAGCCGCGGGATGCATTCCAGCAGGGTGTCGATCCCCTTCCTCGGCTCCAGGCGCCCGACGAAGAGCACCTCCGGGTGGTCGGGGTCGCCGGCCGGAACGACCACCGACGGGGCGTCCTCGATGGCGTGGGCGACGTATCCGAGGCGTCCGGGGTCGAGGACGATGCGGTACCGCTCCTCGATGTCGTGGACGATCGCCGGCCCGCAGGCGAGAAGGCGGTCGGCATGCAGGTAGCAGAACTTCTCGACCTCCTCCAGCTGGTCCAGCTCCCGGGAGGGGGCGCCGAGCACGGGGTCGACGGCGCGCGTCGCGCGCAGCGGGGTGTACAGACCGAGGACGGTGCGGTACCTGCCGGTGAGGAGAGCCGCGATGCCCTCCGAATCCCAGTTGGGGAACTGCACCACATCGACTCGGCGATGGGCATCGATGCGCTCCAGCTCATCCAGGAGCGTCGCCGAGTAATCCCAAATCCGGGCAGGGACATCGATCCCCCTGGGGGCCGGATGGGAGCGGGTGCAGATGCGATGCACCCAGACCCCGTCCTCGAGGTCGACGCGGTCGTGACCGTCGCCCCGCGTCAGGACATGGACGACGTGTCCCGTTCCGGCCAGGCCCCTGGCCAGGGTCAGCACGACGCGCGCGATGCCGTTGAGGGACACCGGCGGCCATTCCTGGATGAGCAGGCAGACGGTCAGCCTCCGCTCGGCGACGCGCACCGTCGGGTAGGGCAGGAAGGGTGGCGGCGTACCGAACCACGAGGGGTCCCGCTGGCGGCGTCCGCTCCCCTCCATGTGGGCGCGGAACGCCGCGTCGAAGGCGCGCGGGACCTCGCTCTCGAAGCGGTCCAGGTCGGCCGCCGTCAGCCGCCCCTCGGCAACGTTGAGCGCCAGGTCGTCGCGCTGGACGTCGACGAACTCCAGAAGGCGCCGGCAGACCTCGGCGAACGATGCCTCGGGCAGGGCGTGCTTCAGGGCGAAGTAGCAGGTGTTCTTGACGACGCTGTAGCGGTCCTTGATGGCTCGGTTGGCGTCGCGGATGTCGCTGGGCAGGAACTTGTGGTAGACGAAACCGTCGTCGATCAGATTGACGACCATGCCGCGCTGAACCAGCCGCCGGCAGACGTCGGTCTCCTCCAGGTAGTACTCGAATTCCTCGTCGAAACCGCCGATGCCGATGAGGACGTCTCGGCGGAACGAGGAGTTGGTACCGATCGTGTAGGGGAACTCCGGCGACGAGGGGTTGTTGTAGTAGGCACTCGGGTTGACGGGACCGTCGTCGACACGGGCCATGCCGAAGGCGTCGGCCATGCTGTAGCGTGCCTGCAGGGTGACGCCCGTGTGTGCGTAGACGGGACCGCCGACGGCGGCGATCTCGTCCCCAGCGAAGCCCTGGGCCAGATGGTTCAGCCAGGCGGGATCGGGATATGCATCGTCGTCGATGAAGGCGACCAGCTCGCCGGCCGCCTGGGCGATTCCGATGTTGCGGGACTCGGCGAGGTTGCGCCGGGGGCAGTCGGCGAGCTTGATCCGGCCGGCATAGTCCCGCAGGAGGGTGGCCGTGCCGTCCGTCGATGGGCCGTTGACGACGACGACCTCGAAGTTGGGGTAGTCCAGCTGCGTCAGGGCGTCCAGCACCACGCGCAGGCTCTCGACACGGTTGTAGGTGTTGATGATCACCGAGAAGGACGGGGTGTTCATGGAAGGCTCGCTCCGACCGGTGGAGCCGCCGCGACGCCGAGCGCGCCCGCCAGCTCGCCGCCACGGGGGGACCTCGCCGCCATCCAGCCGAGCAGCTCGACGAAACCGCGGCGGAAAGCGTCCAGCGAGTAGCCACGAAGATGCTCGGCGACGGCCCTCCTCCAGCTGGCCATGGGCATCGCCCCGGGGCCGAGGGGGAGGCGCAGGGCGTCGCGATCATGGCCGGCGCGGGCCACCTCCGATATCAGGCCGGCCATGGCCGCGGACAGGCCGGCGACGTCTCCGGGGGCGACGAGCGTGCCCAGACCTCCGATGACGTTGGGGAGGTTGGTGGTGTCGTACCCGATGACGTAGCAGCCGGCGGACAGCGCCTCGATGACGGGCAGGCAGTACCCCTCGTGGTAGGAGGGGAGGACGAGGGCGTCGCTCTCCGCGTAGAGGACCCCCAGCTGCCGATCGTCCGGCGAGGGCACGACGCGGAGGAACGCCTCCAGGGAATGATCCGCGATCAGACGTCGCACCTCGGCCATGCAGTCCTGCGACGAGAACACCTCGTTGCCGGCCAGGGTGACCCGGAAGCCATCGACTCCGTGCCGGCGCATGTCGGCGACCGCCCGCGCCAGGTCGAGCACGCCCTTGGCCGGGACGAGACGTCCGACGTAGAGGAACTCGACGATCTCGCCGGCGGGGACGGCGGCAGCGGGGGCGGTCACCGCGGGGGGGAGGTGGAGGACGGTGAGCCTCTCCGCAGGGATCCCGAAGGCGAGCAGGTCGTCTCGATCGAACTCGCTGACACACGCGACGCGATCGACACGCGAGAGGTTGTGCTTCTGGATCAGCGAACGCTCGATCGCCGGTCGCTGCTCCGGGTCGACCAGGGCCGCGGGCGTGATGTTGTGGTACACGGCGGCGATCGGCTGTCCCGGCGGAATCAGGAAGACCGCGTCGAACAGGTCGTAGCGGATTCCGAACTCGAAGAGATGGGCGTCCGCGTCTCGGAACGGCGGACAGGTGACCAGATCGCCGGCCGAGCCAACGCACACGATCTCGGGTTCCGGAGTGTCGGAGGCATGGGTGAAGACGGTGACGCGCAGTGGAAATCCAGCCCGTTCCAGGTCGCGGATCACGTCCAGCTTGGAGCGCACGCTTCCCGAGATGGCGTCGGCCCTGACGACGATGCCGGAGTACATCGCGAGGTGGAACGGCCGGCCTCCGGGTCGCTCATTCGCCATCTCTTCTCAGCTGGTCGACATCCGCTCCGGGGCGACCTCGGTCGCGGCGTCCTGGGTGAGGCCGCCCAAACGCGTCTCGAGCTGGGCGATCCGCTGCTCGAGCCGGTCCTCGACACGCCTGGACTCCCGCGCGGCCGCGTTCTGCGTGGAGATCGCGTTCAGCAGGACGGGAATGTACGCCTTCAGCGCCTCCGCATCCTCCATCGAGGTCTTGATGCGGGCGTCGATGCGTCGCAGAAACGGCCGCGCGAAGGGGCGGAACAGGCGCTTGACGATCTTCTTCAACGTGGCATCCGGAGGAGTGAAACGGGAGGCTGGATAGAGCACTTCGACACGAGTGCTCACTTCGACCGTACGAGTCTACCGTATCCCTTGCGGAGCCAGGCCCTCCCGCGGCCGCGCGGGTGGGGCTTCCCCGGGCGAACGAGACCTGACCTGAACTCAGGTCTGAGGGACCACCGTCAGCCGGGTCGGCGAGAAGGTCGGCGCACTCCCCGCCCCCGCGTCGATGGTCGCCCCGGACGCCGGGATGTTCGTCTTCCACTCCAGGCTGAAGACGTAGGTGTGCCCCGAACTCATCGTGTAGACCGTCTGGACATAGGCGGCGTTCGGCGAGTAGGTCCCGGCGAAGCCTCCCGACTCCTTCCACGCCAGCAGCGTCGCCGTCCCCCCGTCCACGCTCACGAAGATCCCCAGGTCCTGGTTGTAGCCGCCATTGGCCGTCCAGAGGTCCGCGTTCCCGCTCACCAGCACCGTCTCCGCCGACCCCGTCACCGAGGTGGACAGGTTCGTGGCGTCCATCGGCGACCAGATGCTCCCGTTGCTGTTCGGCAGCAGGTACTGCTGCGTGCTCACCGCCGTCGCCATACTCGCCGACGCCACCTCGTATGCCGTCAGCCGCGTCGGCGAGAAGGTCGGGGAGGTCCCGGCCCCCGCCTCGATCGTCGCCCCCGGAGCCGCCTTGTTCGTCTTCCACTCCAGGCTGAAGACGTAGGTGTCCCCGGCCGTCATCGGGCACACCGTCTGCACGTAGGCGGCGTTCGGTGAGAAGGTCCCCGCAAAGCCTCCCGACTCCTTCCACGCCACCAGCGTCGCCGTCCCCCCGTTCACGCTCACGAAGATCCCCAGGTCCTGGTTGTACCCCGCGTTCGCCGTCCACAGGTCCGAGTTGCCGCTCACCACGGCGTCCTCACCGCTCGCCCCCGACAGCGTCACCTTCAGGTTGGTGGCGTCCATGGGCGCCCAGCTGCTCCCGTTGCTGTTCGGCAGCGTGTACTGCTGCGTGCTCACCGCCGACTGGGACCCGGCCGGCAGCACGTCCGCCGTCAGCCGTGTCGGCGAGAAGTTCGGCGAGCTCCCCGCCCCCGCCGCGATGGTCGCCCCGATCGCCGCCTTGTTGGTCTTCCAGACCACCTGCACCGTGTAGGTCGTCCCCCCCGTCATCGCGTACACCGTCTCCACGAAGGCCGCGTTCGGCGAGTAGGTGCCGGCGAAGCCGCCCGACTCCTTCCACGCCGCCAGGGCGGGGCTGCCTCCCGACGGCGTCACCAGGATGCCGAGGTCCTGGTTGTACCCGGTGGCGGCGGTCCACAGGTCGCTGTTGGCGCTGAGCAGGACGTTCTCACTGCTGCTCGGCGTCATGGTGAAGGCCAGGTCGGTCTCGTCCATCACCTGCCAGGTCACCCCGTCGCTGTTCGGCAGCTGGTACTGCTTGGTGCTCACCGCCGTCGTGCCGGCCGCGGGAGAGACCCCCGACAGGGGGGTCAACGACGTCGATTCGCCCCCCCTCCCGGTCCCTACCGAATTCACCGAGGCCACGCTGAAGTAGATGGGCGCGCCATACGGCAGACTCCCGAACGTCGTGTCGCACGGGCTGAGCGCGCCCGGGACGGACTGCGGTGTGCCGATGGCCTGACCCAGGGCATTGTCCAGGGTGACCTCGTAGCCGGTGATCCCCTCTGTCGATACGTCGGTCGGAGGCACCCAGGTGATGGTCGCCTGGTTCGAACCGGTCAGCGTCGCCGTCACGTCCGTGGGCGGGTCGGGGAGAACGGCGATGTTGCTGCCGCTGCGGTCCATGTTGCCGTGGAACGTCGGCCAGGACGACCCGTTCAACTGCGACGGAGTGGTGCCGTTCACGGTCCAGACCGTCACGTTGTAGGTGTCGGTCGCGCCGCACGCGTAGTTCCCGCTTGCGGATGTCAGGATGACACTGAGGCTGCCGTTTCCCAGATTGGCGATGGTCGGAGTGCTGTACGAGGGCGCCCCACCGGGAATGGACTCGACTGCCGGCGAGCCCAGGGCGGCCATCGAGTAGACGAGGAGCTCACTCCCCGACGGAACGTAGATGCCGTTCCGGCCGGTGGAGTCCACCGGTGCGATCGCCGGTCCCGCCGAGAAGTCGTCGCCATTGGGGAGGGTGAACGGGAATCCGGACAGAACGTTACCGTTCCCGTCCACGGCGTACAGCATGCCGTTCTCGGTCAGCTCCACGACCTCCCGACCGCCGTTGCCGAGCAGATCGCCGACCGCCGGGGAGGCGAAGCTCACGTCGTCGGTGGTGACGGGGTAGCCGGGCCGCGTGCTTCCATTCTGGTTGTAGCCGACGATGTACCGTCCCACCGGCTCCCCGGTGGTCTGGCTGTAGTAGTGGCCGGTCCCGTTGACGACGACATCGATGCCGTCCCCGAAGTCGGTGATGGCGGGTGACGACCATGGCACCTCGTTGACTGCCGCATGCCAGTACTGCTGTCCGTCGGGCTCCCAGACCCAGTAGATGCCGCCGTACACGCCGTAGAACCCGGAGGCGTCCGAGGGCGTGACGACATCGAGGGTGCCGTTGTGCTGGAGGTCGGCGAGCGCGGGCGTGGCCAGCGAGCTGTCGTAGATGGTCTGGGGCCATCCGGGGACGGCGGTTCCGTTGCTGAACCACGCGTAGGTGTGGAGGTCGAGCGCGGAGGCGAACAACTCCTGCCGCCCGTCCCCGTAGAGGTCGCCCACGGCGACCGACGAGAAGAAGCCCGCACCGACCCCCGGGCGCGAGTAGAGGCTGTGCTGCGGCCATCCGGGTCGCTCGTTGCCGTGGCCGTCCCAGACGTTCACCGTGCCCGACCAGTCGGCGACGATGATGCTGGGGAGCGTGTCACCGTCCAGGACGGCGATGGTGGGGCTCGCCGCCACTCCGTCGGCCACCTGCTTGGGCCAGCCGGGCACGACCTGGTAGTTGCTCGCGTACCAGACATAGACCTGGCCGTCCGAGAATGCGGCCACGATCTCCTCCTGGCCGTCGCCGAAGAGATCCCCGACCGCCGCACCGCTGAACGGCTGCAGGAACTCGCCGCCCTCCGTGCACAGCACCGTGCCGCTCACCGAGAGGTTGTGGGCCTGGGTGAGGGACGGCCCCGAGGCGGCCGCGGCCCGCAGGGGGGCGAACGCGACGGTGCACAGGGCCACCGCGCTGACGAGCGCCGGGACGCCGAGGCGACGGGAGAGCAGCATGGACGGTCCTCAGGAGGGTGGTCCGTCCCATTCTCATCGGACCCGGCGGTGCCCCTACCGACGATCGCGTGACAGATCTGTTACCCGGTGGGGACACGCCCCGGGCGTCGCGCCGGGCGCCACCGCAGACGGGCGGCCGGCCGAGCCCCGGCGTGGCCCCTGTCCTAATCCTCGGAGGCGGGTGGAGGGGTGGGCGCCAGTTCGCCCGCCACCACCGTGCGGCTGCTGCGGAGGTGTTCGAACCGTGGGGCGAGGGCCACGCCCACGAGGAGGGCGGCGAGCACCGTCGTGCCGGCGATGGCGGGGTACACGTAGCGATAGATCACTCCCGGAGCGAGGACGCCGAGGGCGGCGACGTAGAGCAGGAGGGCCACCGCGAACAGGCCGGGAATCCAATCTGCCGCGGTGCGCCTCCGCAGGAACCACACGGCCGCCGCCAGCAGGAACAGCACATACACCCAGGCGGTGAAGATCACGCCGCCAAAGGCGTTGTTGCCATTCTGGGCGAAGGCCAGGACGTAGCTCATCGCGGCGCTGTTCACCGGTGGGAGCAGCGCGCTGTACCCCGGATCGAACTCCGGGTACTGGGTGATCCACACCGGTGTGCCGGTGACGTTCAGCAGGTCGAGAACCTCCGCCGCGCGCTCCCTGACGTACGCCTCGGGATCACGGGTGATCGCCTCGACCCACGCGCTTCGAAGCTCGCCGTACTGCTTCGCCGGCAGCGGGATGAGGATGATCGAGGTCGGACCAAAGAGGATCCCGTCGATCGACGCCGTCGTCGAATGCTCGACGATGGGCTGAAGGTTCTGCGACGGGTAGAGGGCGGTCGGGAAGAGGACCTTGCCCTCGTCCCGGGACATCATGGCGAGGTCGTAGATGTACACGACCTGATCGGGGTGGAGATCCTGGGTCTGCAGCGCCGCTTCGATTCCCGTCTGCATGCCCAGCAAGGCCAGCGTGGTGACGACCCCGGTGGCGATGACGAGGGTGCGACGCCAGCTCCGTACGCTCCCCAGCGCGAGGAAGGCGAGCGCGCAGCAGAGGACGAGCACTGCGGGCACGCCGTTCTGGCGGCTGACGTTGGCGAGGAAAGCGAAGATGAGAGCCCCCGCGATCCACGCCCAACGCGACCTTCCTCGGGTCTGCCAGGCGCGCGCGGCGAGACCGAATCCGCAGACGAGGAACGCCGTGAACCAGGCGTCACGACCGACCTGGATCTCCCAGCTCAGCACTGGGGGGAAGACCAGGCAGAGCGTGGCGAGGGCAACGGACCAGGTCCGGGGGAGCCGGAGGCGGAGGATGAGATAGAAGCCGACCGCCAGGGTCAGAACGCCGGCCAGGAGCACCCAGCCCGGGCTGCGGAGGCCGATCAGCCAGATGAGGCGGTACATCGCCGACAGGATCGGCGCGTGCCAGTTGGTGTACGTGTTGTGGATCCCCTCGTTGAGCTCGTCGAGGGTGTCGGGATCCATGTGACCCGGCCAGAAGCTCAGGCTGACAGCGGTCGACACGGCGAGCAGCGAGCCGAAGGCGGCGAGGGATCCGCGGGCGAGGCGTCGGCCGGGGGCCGCCTCATCCTGGGCGGGCCCCGAGGGCACCGTGGCTGCTGTCACCGCGCGATTGTAGGCGTGGGGGGCCAGTGCCGAGCAGTCAGGACCGGGCGGGGGAGAACGGCACTTGCAGGGGGCGGTTATCTGGCACGTCGGCGACTACGCACCTCGGCCTTGGCCGTAGGCCATGCCCGCATGAAGCGGGTGGCGTGATCGGCGAGGGTCAGTTCCCGGGCCGCACAGTTGTCCACCGCGATCATCAGCTCCCAGTCGTCCAGCTCGCACCACAGTTGGTGCGCCCGCCACATGAGCAGAAGAAGAATCCCGAGGAGCCCCACGCAGAACCACACCACCGGAGCCCACCACGATAGGTTGAGCAAGCCTGCAGCCGGAGCCATGACAATGGCGAGAAGGGCCGCGAGCACCGAGGCCCTGGTCCCGTGGTAGAACCGCCAGAGGCGTTTGGCCTGATCAAACTGGCGCGACGGGACGTTGTCGCTGTAGATCCAGCTCTCCCATGCCAAGTACACCCCGTGCTGGTCCTTCCCTTCCCGCGGCGCATTCCCTCGCTCGGCCAAGAGCGTGAGGTTCGACCGTCTCGCCTGCGGTTCCCAGACGCTTCGACGTTTGAAGATGGCCAACCACACCTGGTGGAGTAGGTACCCTGCTGGTATTGCGAGGCCCACCAGCAGAGCGGCGAGCCCGGCGCTGATGACCCCCTTGCCGTTGACAACGAGGGGCCCAAGCCACAGCCCGAGGGGCGACATCGCGATCGTGCCGGGGATGAGGTATCGGACGAGCGTTTCGAGATCATCCATGACAGCTCCGCCTGTTCTGCTGGCCAACTCGCTGCCACGCCCCGTGCGGAGGAACCGATCCGTGGCGTCGCAATGACCGGTTCACTGGTTGTGTCGGCATGGGGCCAGATGCCCGCCGGACTTCAGCAGCCGCCACCACGAGGCGTTGGCCACGTACCACTCCACGGTCCGCCGGATACCGTCGTCGAAGTCGACCCGGGGTGCCCAACCGAGCCGCCGCATCCTGGTGTCGTCGAGAGAGTAGCGGCGATCGTGCCCGGGCCGGTCCTCGACGAATCGCTTGAGAGAGGGCGGCTTGCCGAGAGCGGCGAGCACGGCGTCGGCCACGGCGACGCCGGTGTGCTCACCACCACCACCGATGTTGTAGTCGTCGCCGGGCGTGCCGGTGCGCAGGGCGACGTCGATGGCCCGGCAGTGATCCTCCACGAAGACGTAGTCGCGCACGGCGAGGCCATCACCATAGAGCGGCAGCGGGAGGTCGTCGATCGCGTTGGTGATGAAGAGGGGGACGATCTTCTCCGGGAACTGGCGCGGACCGTACGTGTTCGATCCGCGGGTGACGATCGCTGGGAAGCCGTGCGTCGCGCGGTACGCCCACACGAGCATCTCGGCCCCCGCCTTGCTGGCGCTGTACGGGGAGCGCGGACGCAGCGGGTCCGTCTCGGCGCTGCGGCCCACCGGGACGTCCCCGTACACCTCGTCGGTGGACACCTGGAGGAAGCGCTCGTGGCCGTGCCGGCGCGCCGCCTCCATGAGGACGTGGGCCCCGAAGACGTCCGTCTGGATGAAGCGGCCCGCATCCTCGATGGAGCGGTCGACATGGGTCTCGGCGGCGAAGTTGACGATCGCATCGGCCTCCGCGGCGAGCCGGTCCACCACCCTTGCGTCGGTGACATCGCCGTGGACGAACCGGAGGCGCGGATCGCCCGCCACGTCGTCCAGGTTGTGGAGATTGCCGGCGTAGGTGAGCGCGTCCAGCACCAGCACCTGGTCCTCGGGATGGTCGCGGAGGGTGAGGCGGACGAACTCGCTGCCCATGAATCCCGCGCCGCCCGTGACCAGGAGCCTCATGCCGATGTCTCCGCTGGTGCCGTTGGAGTCTGCGCCGCCGCTGCTAGACGAACGCCATCAGTTCCTCGACCAACCTGGCGAGGTGATCCTCGTCCACCGGCTTGCTGACCACGGCGGCGGCACCGAGCTGGTTGGCCCGATCGCGGGAGTACGTGTCGCCCGGCTCGATGAGGACGACGACCCCGCCCGGCGGGCATTGCGGGGTGAAGCGGATGGCCTGGAAGAACTCCAGCCCGTCGGTGTCGAGGGCCACGTCGAGGACCAGCACGTGGGGGTCGAACGCCGGGAGCTCGCTGCGGATCTCGCGGACCGCCCGAACCCAACGGACGGTGTGGCCACGGGACGCGAGGCGGGCGACCAGCGGCATCGCAACCGCCCTGTGCTCCTCGGCGATCAGGATCCTCGCGGCCCGGCTCATGCCGGGATCGTAGCCGCCGCGCGGCGCGCCCTGCCCGGCGGCGCCAGGGGTCGGGTATCCTCCAGGGTGGATGGGACGGGTGCGGTCGATCCTCCACGCCGCGAGGCTCCGCTCGGCGGGCGACCCAGACCCCGCCGACCCTGAGCCGCCGGTCGCCCACCGTGTCCTCGTCGACGCCAACACCCGGACCTTCTGGTCCCGGGGCGCCAACCTGCCCATGACGCTGGTGGAGGCGGACCCGGCGGGATCGCCGGCCGGCGCCCCGGAGCGCGTCCGGGCCATCGTCGCCGCTCACGAACGGGGCCCGGGCCGCGCGGGCAGCGCGCTCGCCGGGGACCCGGCGTTCAGCGAGACGCTGTTCGTGGAGCTGATCCGTGGCGGGCAGTACGCTCGTGCCTTCCAGCTCCTCGCCCCCGGCTGTCAGCGGCGCTGGGGCTCGGCCGAGCGCTTCGCCGGCGCTCACCGCGGCGAAACCGGGCGCGAGCTTCGCGGCGTGAACGTGGTGGAGGTGCGTCACCTGGGGGAGTGGACGGATCCCGCTCAGGGCGAGCGGCACCGCGACGTCGCCGAGCTGGACGTCGAATACGCGTTCGCGAATGGCGGCCGAACCCTCGTGCTCCGGCGGACCGTCCACCTCGTCGCCGTGGCGGGGAGGTGGCGCCCGCTCTCCTACCCCGAGGGGCCGGCCGTCGCCATCGGCTGATCGTCACCGAGGCAGAACCTCGCGGCGAGGCCGGGCTCTCTAGAATGCGGTGATGATCTCCGCCGCCGTGCTGCGCAGCCAGCCGGGCCCTCTGGCCAGGACGCGAGACGAGCTCATCCACATCGAGCGCCGCGCCGCCTTCCGGCGGGCACGGCTGACCCGGGAGCGGATGTGGCTCAACGAAGCCGACTCCCTGCTCGACCTGGTCGAGGAGTGCCGGCTGCGGGGGATCAGCCCGATGCCGGTGGCCCTGTGGTCCGGCGTCGTCCGCCTCGTCGGGACGGTGGAGCCTGGGCTCCGGGACGAGCTGGGGATCAACCGCGACGCCGACCATGTGAGCGACGTCCTCTTCGCCGCCCAGGAGATCCTCCAGGAGCGGGCACGGCGGAACCGCCAGCCGCAGATGGCTCAGATCATCCAGCTCTTCCCGGGCACCGCCGGCTGACCCGGGCCGGCCCTCACCCTCGACACCGCGCATGGCCTGGGAGATCTCGGTGGCGGGCACCGTCCACCTCGACGACATCGTCACCCCTCACGGTCACCGGCCGCGCCAGCTCGGCGGTTCCGCCCTCTACTTCTCCCTGGCCGCCGCGCCGCGCGCACGCGTCCACTTCAACGGCATCACCGGCCGCGACTGCGAGGCCGAGCTGCGGGAGGCCCTGGCCGGGCTCCCCGTTGATCTCGGTGGGCTCGCGGTCAGCGAGTCGCCCACCTTCCGGTGGCACGCCGTCCACGACTTCGAGCGGTGGGTCGCCGACACCGTCGCCGAGGAGCCCGGCTGCGAGGCGGAGTGGCGCCCCCGGTTGACCCCGGAGGCCGCACGGGCCGAGGTGCTGTTCCTCGGCAGCCTGGCGCCCGCCCTCCAGATCGAGGTGCTGGCGCAATCATCGGCCCGTCTGATCGGCATGGACAGCATGACCTGCTTCACGGGCCCGGAGCGGGCGGCGGTGATGGCGGTCGCCGAATCCTGCGACGTCGCGTTCCTCAACCGCGCCGAGCTGATGAGCCTGGTCCCCGATGCCGCCGATTGGCGAGCCGCCGCCCTCAGCCTCTGCGGGCGAGGCCGGCTGCGCGCTCTGGTGGTGAAGGCCGGGCCCCGTGGCGCCGCCCTGGTGACCGCCGGCGGCATCGTCCAGAGGCCGGCCTCCCCGGTGGCGACCGTCGTCGATCCCACCGGGGCGGGGGACGGCGTCGCCGGCGGGTTCCTTGGGCACTGCGCGGCGGTCTCGCGGAGCGACGACGAGACGTTCCTCGACGCGCTGGACCAGGGATTGCGCAGCGCCGCCGCAGCCATCGGCACCTTCGGCACCGAGGGCCTCCGCCGGCTGGCCGTGGGCGGGCCGCAGGACCGGTGAACCGTCCGCCAGCCTCGTTCACCCCTCCGCAAGCTTCGCGGCGCTAGAGTGAGGCCATGATCCGATACGGAATCGGCCGCGGCGTCGGCTGGGGCTTTCCCCTCTGGGGGGCCATCGTGGGCTTCGTCCTGCTCTTCCTCCTCGTCGCCGCCATCGTCTGGCTGATCGTGGTCCTCGCCCGCCCCCACCGCTTCAGCCCCATGGGCCCGTACGCGTACCGGCACCAGTTCCACAATCCGGCCCTCCACGAGCTGGACCTCGCGTACGCCAGGGGACAGGTCTCCCGCGAGGAGTACCTCCGCCGTCGGGCCGACCTCAGCTGGTCGGGGTACCCGGGCGGCCCGCCTCCCGACGGAGGTCCCCAGGCACCCGGAGGAACCCCCTCCGGACCGACCCCCTCAGCCTAGACGGACCGCGGAGCGGGGTCGTCCCCCGCCCCGCCGCCTCGGGAGGCCAGGTGGCGCTCCAGGTCGGCCAGCCCCTCCGGCGAGCCGATTTCGAAGAAGCGGTCGGCAACCTCGAACCCGGCCAGTTCGCCGGCTGCGCTGAGGTCGCGCATCACATCGGAGAGGTCGGCCACCTGGCCCGGGCCGACCCGATCCGTGATGGCTCGGCGGGACACGATGGAGAACCCGTAGTCGATCCACTCCATCTGCGCCTTCCAGGCTTCGGGGCGGCTCTTGTCGTAGGCCACGACCCGCCCGTCGCGGTAGACGGCGTTGCTCCGGTCCCACCGATTGCGGTTGCGCATCACCGTCATCAGCGCCGGGCATCCGCTCGCCGCAGAGGCGGCCTCGATCTTCGCAAGGTCCAGCGAGAGGAACGAGTCGCCGTTGATGACACCGAACTCCTCCGGTACCGCCTCTGCGTCGATGACGGCGCGCAGGGCGCCCGCCGTGCCGAGGAAGCGGTCGCCGTCGGAGACGAAGCGGACGCGAAGTCCGAATCGCTCGCCGCCGCCGACGTGGCGCTGAATCGCGTCGCCCAGATGGGCGATGCTGTAGACGACGTCGCCGACACCGAGGGAGCCGAGCCAGCTCAGCTGGATGTCCGCGAACGGGCGGCCGTTCACCGGCAGCAGCGCCTTCGGCATCGTCTCGGTGAGAGGCCGCATCCGCGTGGCCAGCCCGCCGGCGAGGATGACGACGGGGAGGGTCATCAGTCGCGGACGATCACGCTCGAACCGTCAAGGTCGAAGCTGAAGTGGACCTCGGTGAGGCCCTCCTTCTCCATGGCTGCGCGCAGCGTGTGGTTGTTCTCGGCGTAGAAGAGCAGGAAGCCGCCGCCTCCGGCGCCGACGAGCTTGCCGCCCAGGGCCCCGTTGGCCATGCCGATCTCGTACCAGCGGTCGATCGCACCGCTGCTCATCCCCTCGGAGCGCTCCCTCTTGCGCAGCCAGTGCTGATGCAGAAGGTGCGCGAACTCCCGGTTGTCCCCCGCCTCCAGGGCCTCGCGGACATGGCGCCCGATGGCCGCCATGTCGTCGAGGTTGGAGAGCATCGCCTCGTCCCCGGCCTCACTGCGGTCGCGCTGTCGCTGCAGCTGGTCCTCGGCGTTGCGCGAGTAGCCTGTGAAGAAAAGCAGCAGACGCTCCTCGAGGTCGTGGAACGCGGCGCGGGGGATGTGCAGCGGGGAGACCCGGACGCGGCCAGTCTGGTCGAACTCGAAGCAGGTCAGGCCACCGAAGGCGGCGATGTACTGGTCCTGCTTGCCCACCGACCGGTCGAGCACGCCGATCTCGATGTCGCAGGCCTCCTCGGCGAGGTTGTGGGTGGTGATGTGCTCGCGTTTGAAGGCATGGATGGCGCGCAGCAACCCGACCGTGAACGAACCGGACGAGCCGAGCCCGGTGCCCGCGGGGATGTCTGCCAGGCTGACCAGCTCGAGGGCGGGGCCGACCTGGTGGGCCCGCAGCGCCTCGCGGATGATGGGGTGGACGATCTCGTCCACCGTGGCGCACTGCTCCAACTCCGCGTACTTGATGAAGTAGTCGTCGGTGAACGTGCGGTTGATACCGACGTAGATGTACCGGCTGATCGCCGCGGAGATGACGATGCCTCCGCGCCGCGTGTAGTACGAGGGCAGATCGGTGCCGCCGCCACCGAGGGAGATGCGCAGCGGGGTGCGCGTGATGATCACGGGCGGATCCCCCCGTCGTGCACGGCCGTCACAGCTGGAATCCGGCGGCGGCCGCGTCGCGGTGGAACATGCGCACCGTCTCCAGGGAATAGGCGTCGAGATCCGTGCCCAGGAGGGGCAGTTTCTTGAGCAGATCGTGGGTGACGGTGATGACGTGGCAGCCGACCTCGTCCGCCTGGATCACGTTGAGGATCTCGCGCGGGCTGGCCCAGATGAGCCTCACCTCCGGCCGGGGCTGGAGGATCTCGAGGCAGCGCCGGATCAGGGGGAGCGGGTCACGGCCGCTGTCTGCGATGCGGCCGGCGAACAGTGAGACGTAGTGCGGGACGCGCGGGTCCAGGCAGGCCACGACCTGCGCCACCTGCTCCGGCGTCGTCATGGCCGTGACGTTGAGCCGGATGCCCTCGGCGCTGAGCGTGCGAAGGACCCGCGAGCTGGGCCGGCCCTGGGTGTCGGTGACGGGGATCTTCACGAAGACCTGCGTCCCCCAGCCTGCGATGCGGCGGCCCTGGCGGATCATCTCGTCGAAGTCGTCGGCAAAGACCTCGAAGGAGATGGGCCGGTCGCCGACCAGGGGCAGCACCTCGTGGGCGAACTGTTCGTAGTCGTCGACGCCCGAGGCTCGCATCAGGGTGGGATTGGTGGTGAACCCCCTGATGAGAGGATCGCGCGCCAGGGCCTCGATTCCTGCCCGGTCGGCACCGTCGGCGAAGATCTCGACGCGCAGCGTGCTGAGATCCACCGATCATCCCGCCGCCGGCGAGCCGGCGGCGCCCTCTCGTGACAGGGCGATGATGAGGGGGACCGCCTCGTCGAGGGACCCCGCGACCGCGTCCGCAATGGCCATCGGCTCATCGTACGCGCGGTCGAGGAGCACGGTCCGGCACCCCGCCCGCCTGCCCGCCTCGACGTCGCGCCACCGGTCGCCGACGACCACGCTCCTTGTCAGGTCCACCCCGAGGTGGGCTGCCGCCTCCAGGATGAGCCCCGGCCTCGGCTTGCGGCAGGCACAGCCGTCGGCATCGTCGTGGGGGCAGACGGCCACGGCGTCGAGAGCGAGCTCACGCTGGAGGCGCCCGTTGATCTCCGCCACGATGGCGGCGGTCGTCGCACCCCGCGCGATGTCCGGTTGGTTGGTGATGCAGACGAGGATGAAGCCCGCCTCCCGCAACCGGGCGCAGGCTCCCTCGACCCCCGGCAGCAGGCGCATCTCGCCCGCATCCCGGGGCGGGTGAGGGCGTCCGTCGATGACGACCGCCGCGTTCAGCACCCCGTCCCGATCGAGGAAGACGGCGGGAGCCGTGCTCACTCGCGGGTTCCGCTCATTCCGGCGCCGGAGAGCTCGAGGCGCATGGCATCCAGCGACGCGCGCAGCGCCTCGGCCGTTCGCAGCCGGTTGCTCCATCCCAGGGAGCGGATGCGCTCGGTCGTCAGCCGCACGACCGGCACGTCACCTTTCCACCCCCGGTCCCCGCCGGTGAACTCGTAGGCGACCGACCTGGGCGGAAGCCCGAGGACGTCCGCAGCCATGTCGGCGATCTCCCGGACGGTGATGTAGTCGCCGGTGGCCACGTTGTAGACCTGGAAGGGCCGGGTCTCGCGGTGAAGCGCCAGCAGGACCGCCTCGACGACATCGCTGACATGGATGTACGACTTGCTCTGCCTGCCGTCGCCGAGGATGCGGAGCCGGGTCGGGTCCGCGCTGAGCCGGCGGAGGAAATCGAAGCCGACCCCATGGGTCTGCCGAGCCCCCACGACGTTGCCGAACCGGAAGGCCCGCCCCACCAGTCCGAACATGTGGCAGTAGGAGGCGATCAGAGCCTCCCCGGCGAGCTTCGAGGCCCCGTACGTCGAGACCGGGATGAGCGGGCCGTGGTCCTCCCCCGCCTCGAACTCTCCCAGATCCCCGTAGACCCCGCTGCCCGAGGCGTACAGGAGGGTGGACGCCCCGGAGATCCGCATCGCCTCGACCACGGCGTTGGTCAGGGCTGTCCCCTCGTCGAAGTCGATGGATGGCTCCGTCACCGCCCGCGCGATATCGGGGTTCGAAGCCAGGTGGATGACCACTTCATGCCCCGCCATCGTCGCGGTCAGCCGCTCCTGCTCGTGGACATCGGCCCGGACCACGGTGAGCCTCGGATCGTCGCGCCACGCGGCGTAGTGCCACTCGCGACCGGACGAGAAGTTGTCGTAGAGCGTCACACGCTCGGTGCCGGCGGCGCTGAGGAGGCGGTCGGTCAGGTGGCTGCCGATGAAACCGGCCCCGCCGACGATCAGATAGCGGGTGGCCACGGCGCGTCTCCCAGCGACGACTCCCACTTGGTCGGGCTGCGCTGCAGCAGCGGGTGGGAAACCAGCAGATGCCAGACCACGGCACAGAGGCCCTCGGTGTGAGCCGTGACGCGTTCCTCGACGAGAGGCGGGATGACGACCACGGCGTCGCCGACGTCCGCGGTGTGGCCGCCGTCCCTGCCGACGATGCCGCCGATGAAGCAGCCTGCCTCCCGGGCGGCGTCCAGGGCGTTGACGATGTTCGTGGAGATGCCCCGCGCCCGGTCCCCGCCGCCCACCGAGAAGACCAGGATGCCGTCGTCGCGCCGCAGGTGGGAGCCGGCCAGCCAGGCGCTGTACGACGAGTCCCAGCCGTCGTCGTTGATCCGCGCGGTGAGCTCCGACACGTTGTCCGTGGGGGCGTACGCCTCGATGCCGCAGAGCTTGCGGAAGTCGTTGACCGCGTGGCCGGCGTGGCCCGCCGAGCCGCCGACACCGAGGATGAAGAGCCGCCCCGATCGCTCTCTGACGGCGGCGAGGCCCTCCGCCAGACGCTCGACGGATCCGGCGTCCACCGCCTCGGTGATGCGGCGGGTCTCCTCGAGGTATGTCTCGCTGAAGGTGGTCATCGCTGCGCCTCCGCGGGCTCGGCTGGCCCCCTGGCGTTCACGGCCCGTCACCGGCGCCGATGGCAGCGGCGGGTGAGGCGACCTCCGCAAGGAGCGAGGAGCCGGAGTGGCCGATGGCTCGCAGCCGGAGGCCCCCTTCGAACGCCCGGCGCAGGGCCAGCCCCTCGTTCCACGGGTCGAACGCCTCGTCGAAGTACACCAGGTCGCCCGGCCGCCCGTTCTGTGTGAGCCACTCGAGGATGACCAGGGCCGGCTCGAAGAGGTCGACGTCGATGAGGACGAACAGGGGTGCGTCCGGTCTGACGAAAGCGGGCAGCGTCTCCTCGATGAGCCCCTTGTGCCAGGCGTACGGGAATGGCGCCGCCAGGCTGGGAACGGAACCCGCACCGGCGGTGGGCGCGAAGACGCCCGCCGACATGACGGACACGCCAGCGCGCGTCCACGCCCCGGGAAGCCCCTCGAAGGTGTCGAATCCATGCCAGGCGGCGAAGTCAACGCCGCGGTGAGACCACCACCGCGTGGCGCGCCCGTCCGCGACGCCGAACTCCAGCGCCACCGCGCCGCGGCCGGCCAGCCGGGGCTTCGCCAGCTCCTCCCAGAGAGCGACGTGGTCGGGGCGGCACCGGCTGTCGCGCGCCCAGGCCGAGGCTCCGATCCACTGCTGATACCGGGCTGAGAGCACCAGCGTCTCCGCGTACCAGAGGAGGCGCGAACTCCTCGACAGCGCCGTGGCTCCGACGGTGAGGGCCACGTCCCGGAAGCGCGCGTAATGCCACCCTGTCAGCGGCGTCTCACCGGCGCCCGAGCGTGGAGAATCGCTCACGCTCGTCCCCTCGCCTCCGACGATGCTTTGTCGAGCGTTGGCGCGGGGGAGGAGGAGAGCTCTGCGCGTCTCCGCGCATGCCGGCACGCCGCGCGCGATCGCAGCAGCCGGCGCATGGTCGCCCTGCCACTGACCCAGCGCCGCAGCTTGGTCTCGCCGATGCGCTCGGTGTAGGCGATGGGGATCTCGGTGACCCGGTAGCCGGCCAGAGCCGGCCAGAGGAGGAGGTCGACGGGGAAGGCCAGTCCCGCGAAGTCCCAGTCGAAGGCGTGCAGCACGGCGGCCCGGTAGGCTCGCTGCCCCGAGTGGACATCGCGCAGCCGGGTGTGCGCGCGCAGCGACGCGATACCGCTGAAGACGTGATTGGCGATCCAGTTCAATGGCCGCATCGCCTCGGGCCGGCGCACGCCGAGCCGATCGGTGCCGGCGACGTCCCAGCCCTCGCGGATCAGCCGCACCAGCGCGGGGAAGGCCGAGGCGGGATACGTGTCGTCCGCGTCCACGGTGACGACGATGGGCCGATCCGGGGCCATCAAGCCGGCGTGGAGCGCCGGTCCGAAACCGCCCCCCGGCTCGCGGATCACCGTGGCCCCCTGCCGGCGGGCGATCTCGGGCGTGGCGTCCGAGCTGCCGTCGATGACGTAGATCACGGCTCCCGGGAGGGCGTTCGCGGCGTCATCGATGACCTTGGCGACAGCCTTCTCCTCGTTGCGCGTGATCATCACGACGGCGACGTCCGAATAGGGGTGGGCGTCCGGCGAAAGCATGTTCTCCTCAGCCTATCATGGCCAGATTCGCAAAGCGCGCGCGGACGTCGCCGTCGGGCAGGGGCGCGCCGAGTTTCCGTGCCAGGGCGATCGAGCTGCCGAGGCAGCCGTCCACGTTGAGGTACTGGTGGGAACCGAACCGGCCGTGGAGGAGGATTCTCTGGCTTGCGAACCAGTCGAGGGCGACCTGAAGGTCACGCTCGTATCCCTGCGTGTAGACGACGTAGGCATACGGATAGCGATCCACGCGAGTGAACGCCAGCTCCGCACCGTCGGGGATGAGTGACCGCTTCCGAAGGCCACTGAGAACGTGATCGACGACGGTCTCATCACTGCGCTCCAGCATCTCCGCGCCCGGTGCGGTGGTGATCTCCGCCTGGACGCTGAAGCAGCCGGGCGGCGCGTTGTGGGGAGAGAACACCGCCGGATAGGAAACCCGGTTGACGGCGTAGTCGTCGTCGGGGATGTACACCGCGGTGAACTGGTTGGGATCCTCGCCACGGAATCCGAGTGTGATGACGAGCATGGGATTGACGACCAACCGCGACACGCTGGCGACGACCGAGGTGGGCACGTCCGGGACGATTCTCACGAGATCGTGCAGCGGCAGTGTCGACACCACCTGCTGGAATTGCCATTCACGGTCCTGCGTGCGCACCGTGACCCCGTCCGGCGTCGGCCGCACCTGGGTGATCGTGGCATCCAGGACCAGGCGTTCCGCGGCGATCCCCCGCGCCCATGCGTCCATGATGGCCGAGTAACCGCCGTGCAGCGGGTACGAGTAGTAGAGCTGATGGAGGTACCCTTCCGAGACCTCGCCGAGCGCCCCGCGGATGACGTCCTCCAGCGGTGGCCTCGGAATTCGGTCCGCCCACGCCATGGAGAGCGTCTCCAGAGGGACGTTCCAAACCTTCTCGTTGTAGGGGCGAAAGTAGGCGGAGACGAGGACGTCGCCGAAGTTGGCGCCGAACCACTCCGCCAGGTTGGCCGGATCGGCATGGCGGTCGTGTGCCCGCATCAGACTGATCACGGCATCTGCGCGCAACGGCAGCGGCAGTGCGGCGAGGTCGTTCTCGATGGGGTACCGGGCCAGCGCCCCCGCGAGGGCTACCTTGTTGTTGCGCCGGCAGCGGTGCACGTTGCCACCCAGGCTGCTGACCATGCACTCGAGATGGAGATCGCTCCGCGAGAACATGATGTGCGGGCCGCGGTCGAACACCCATCCATCCACCGAGGTGGACACGGCGTGACCGCCCGGCCGCGGATTCCGCTCGATGAGGACGAATTCGCGATCCGTGAGCAGGGCAAGCGACAGGCCACTCGCCCCCCCGCCAAGGATTCCCAACGGTGTGGGGATCTCGCCGCCTCCGGTGTGGTGCCCGCCGAAACGGCTGTATGTTAGACGACCCACCGGCTGGTGCACCCCGGGAAGGGGGGCGCCGGCGGCGCCGCCGGGCCGGCCCCGCACCGCCGGGGTGCCCGGGCGCCCCGGCCGGCCGTCCCGTCCCGTGATGGGGGTGACCGGCGCCGGGAGCGCCGCTCCCGCGGGCGACGTCACCCTCGCCCGGCCGGTATCCTCCGCTGCTCGTGAAGTTCTCGGTGGCGAGGGATACTCCGACACCATGGACCGGATGATCCCGTCCACGCGGGTCCGAGGGTTCCGCCGGCGCCCCTGCCAGGCCCGCTGGCCTGCGGATCGGCGAGCGCGGCGCCCGTGACCACGATGGGCGGCCAGGGGCCGGGGACAGGCGTGGGGACGGTGGACGGGCCGGCCGGCCCGAACGCCGCGCCGTCGTGGCGCAGCCGCATCCCCCGACCCGGCCCGCGCCTGTGGGCCTTCGCCGGGTTCCTGCTGGCTGCGCTGGCCCTGACCTTTCCCGCCTGGCGAAACCCTGCCATGGAGTGGCCAGGACAGGCCGGAGACCCCTCCATCTCGATGGCCTTCCTCGGCTGGTACCCCTTCGCCCTGAGCCACGGTCTGAATCCTCTGCTCAACAGCTACGTGAACCTGCCCCAGGGCTCGAACATGATGTGGAACGGCAACATGCCGTTGCTCGGCGTGGTGATGGCGCCGGTCACCGCGCTCTTCGGCGTTGTCGTCTCGTACAACACCGCCCTCGTCCTCGTGCTCGCGCTCGACGGGTGGTGCACCTTCCTCTGGCTTCGCCGTCACGTCCGGCACATGTCGGCAGCGTGGCTGGGTGGCCTGCTGATGGTCCTCGGACCGTACGCATCGACGCAGGCAACCGCCCACATCCTGCTGCTGCTGTTCTTCCCCGTGCCGCTGATGATCATCGCCCTCGAGACGGTGCTCCGGCATCCCGAGCACAGCAGCCTCCGTTGGGGCGCCGTCATCGGTCTGCTGGGCGCCGCGGAGGCGCTCCTCTCCGAGGAGATCGTCATCCTCTCCGCTATCGCGCTGGGAAGTGCTGTCGCCATCAGCGCTCTCGTGTTCCCGCGGAGCGTGAGGGTGCGGGTCGTCCCCCTGGCGAGGACCTTCGGCGTCGCCGCACTGTTCTTCGTGGTCGTCGCGGGTGTCCCGCTCGCGTACCAGCTGCTCGGACCGGGGCGGATCACGGGCCTGGTGCAGCCCCCCAACCAATTCGTCACCGATGCCGTCAACCTGGTCGTGCCCAACGGCCGCACGGCGCTGGCTCCGCCATTCACCCGGAGCCTCGTGAGCCAGTGGAGCGGCGGCGCCCTGGAGGGCGACGGATACGTCGGCATCCCGCTGCTCGCCGTCAGCCTCTGGGCCTTCCTGCGGTGGCGCGGGGATCGCTGGTTCCGGACCGTCGGCTGGGCCACGGCGGCGGCGCTGGTGTGGAGCCTCGGGCCCCATCTCCACATCGATGGTTTCGAGGATGCCGTCGTCCCCCTCCCGGGGTGGCTGCTCGGCCACCTGCCGGCACTCTCCAATCTCCTCCCCTCCCGCTTCGCCCTCTTCGTCGACCTCGGTCTGGCCGCGGTTGTCGCCGTATTCGCCGATCGGACGGTTCTCCACGCCGGACGACGCTCGCGTCTGGCCGGTGGTGCCTGCATTCTTCTCGTCTGCGCCACGCTCGCTCCGGCCATGCCGATCGCTGCATGGGGCGGCTCGACACCGACGACACCGAGGTACTTCCTCAGCGGTGGCGATGTCATGAGACTGCCGGCCGGCACCACCGCCCTCGTCGTTCCCTTCGGGGCGTACAGCGAATTGACGCTGGCGCCGCTGCTGTGGCAGGCCGAGTCCGACTTCCGCGTGCGGATGGTGTCGGGCGCCATCTACATGGAGGGGCCGGACGGGATGTCGACGGGCCTGCCCAGCGCGATTCAGGTCCTGCAGCACCCGTGGTCGATTCCGTCCGCGAACCCCTCGGGGGCCGGTCCTCAGAGCACCACCACCTCGGCCTCGGCAGACAATCACGGCACGACCATCGCCTGTGCCATGGACGCGCTCGAAGCGTCCCTCTCCACGGCCCGCTGCGGCTCCGGTGTCGTCGCCCGCTCGCGCGCCGACCTGACGGCACTGGGTGTGCGCGTGATCATCATGGGGCCCCTCGCCTACGGGACGGGGTCGGGGCAGCGGACGCCGATCGAGAGCTTCCTCACCGAGCTGGCCGGCGCACCCCCGAGCGCCGACCAGGGCGTCCTGGTCTGGACCTATGGCGGCTGATGCCGGGGATCCCCGTGACCCGCCTGTGGGCAGGGGGAAGGGGGAGGGTGCTCCGCGGCCGGCTAGGACGTCTCCGCGGCCACGCCGGTCCAGACGACGACGCCGCCGGATGAGGTGCCGGGCCTCCCCAGCAGTTCGGTGATCAGCTGCACCACCTGGGCCTGTCCCGGCGAAGGGCCGGCGATGACCGTGGTCACGTCGTGAGCCCGGAGGTCGCCGAGGTACGTCGCCCGGACCGAGGCGGAGAGCGAGGCGGGCGCGGGCTGGTCCAGGTCCCCCAGGTCGTGCAGCTCGGTGCCCAGCGCGTCCATGTCGGCGCTCCACTCGTGGCCGCCGGGCCCGGGGGTGAAGACCATGCCGAGCTGGGTCTTGAAGGCCATCCCGGAGAGCGCCTGCCAGACCTGGGGGGCGTAGTCGGCGATCGTGGTGCCTCCGTACGGCGTGATCAGGACGGACCCCGTCGGGGACAGTCGCCCGGCGGAGCCGTCAGTGAAGAAGGCGGGCACCGCGTACTGGGCGCTGGAGACCGGCAGCGAGGGGATGAGGGGGACCAGGGCCACTGCCGCCGCCGCCATGCCGGCCAGGCGCAGCCGGAGGGGGGTCTCGAGGACCCGGTCGACGAAGACCGCCAGCATCACCGCCAGGGCCAGGTAACCGGCGACCATCAGGCGGGTGGGCAGCACGTTGTCCAGCACCGGCAGGTGTTGGGCGATGAGCCAGGGCAGAGGGATCGGGGTGGCGGTGCCGTGAAGGGTGAGGTGGCCGCCCAGCGAGAGCACCATGGCGCAGGCCAGCGTCACCGCCGCGGTCACGACGGCGGGGTGGCGACGGAGCCGGACGGCGACCGCCACCGCCAGGACGAGGAGCGGGATGCCGATGTAGACGCTCGAATCCAGGACGGTGGAGCCTCCGCTGATCAGTTCGAAGCCGGAGGGGATGAGGAATGACGTCGGCCGGGCCACGTAGCCGAACCCCTGGAGGGCCCCGGTGACCCGCTGCGGCCCCAGGAACAGGATGTAGAGGGGGTAGGCCGCCAGCACGGCGAAGGTGACGGCCGCGAACGCCGCCGCGCGCCTGACATAGGGGAGGACCTCGCCCAGCCGGTCCCGGAAGAGGACGCCGAGGGTGACGAGCGCGGGGACTGCCATGACCACCGAGATCGTCAGCAGCTCCGTGCCGGTGAGCAGCTGGGCGGCGGCGGCGACACCGAGCAGGGCTCCCATGAGCGCCGCGGGACGGCGCCGGCGGACCAGGATCTCGTCGGCGAAGATCAGGAGCAGCGGGGGGAAGACGGCCACGAAGAGGTGGGCGTGGCCGGTGATCTGGACCGCCATGTAGGGGCTGAACTCGTAGAGCAGGCCGCCGAGCGCCGCGGCCGCCCAGTGACGCGAGTAGCGCCGCACGGCGAGGAAGGCGCACCAGCCGGAGAGAGCCATGCCCAGGACGGCCAGGACGTTGTACGAGGTGATCGGACCGAAGAGGGCGGTGACCGGCGCCAGCACCAGCGCCGGGAAGAGGATGGAGGTGTTCCACATCAGGTTGGCGCCGCCCGGGTAGTGCAGGTAGCTGGTCACCAGGGGGTTGAGGTGGTGGGTGAGGGCGAAGGGCACCCACTGCAGGGACCAGATGAAGATCGACGGGTCGCCGGTGTTCCCGACGATCGTGTCGTGACCGGTGAACAGCCCCTGCCACAGCGCTGCGAGCGCCAGGGCCAAGTACAGACAGGGTGCCGCCGCCGCCGCGGCCAGGCACTGGAGACGCGCCCTCAAGGTGCGCTCCGAGGCGCCCCGGGCGTGACAAGATGAGGCGCGGTCATGCGGGGTGAATACTAGTGCTCCAGAATCCCGCCACCGGCGAGGAACGGCGCCGCGGGGTGACCGCGTGGCTGGGGCGTGTTGGCATCCCACGCCCCGGGGCGCGGCTGGCGGCCTTCGGCGCCTATCTCCTGGTGGCGCTGGCCCTGACGTTTCCCGTGTGGCGCGCCGCGGCCACGGAGTATCCCGGTGTCCCCGGCGATCCGATGGGATTCATGAACTTCCTGGGCTGGTTCCCATACGCCCTGAGCCACGGTCTGAATCCCCTGCTCGACGCCTATGTGAACCTGCCGCGGGGATCGAACATGATGTGGAACACCAGCGTTCCGCTGCTGTCGGTGGTGATGTGGCCGGTCACGGCCATCTTCGGGGTCGTCGTCTCCTACAACGTTGCCCTCCTCCTGGCTCTTGCGCTCGACGGCTGGTGCACGTTCCTGTGGCTGCGCCGCCACGTGCGCCATCAGACGGCGGCGTGGCTCGGCGGGCTGCTCATGATCCTTGGCCCGTACTCCTCGACGCAGGCCACAGCGCACATCCACCTGGTGCTCTTCTTCCTGGTGCCGCTGCTCATCGTCGCCGTCGAGACGGTGATGACCCACCCCGATCACAGCAGCCTTCGCTGGGGCGCTCTCATCGGCCTGCTGGCCGCGGCGCAGTTGCTCCTCGCCGAGGAGACCCTGATCCTCTTCGTCGTCGCAGTCGGGACGGCGATCGTGATCAGTGCCCTCGTCTTCCCGCGCAACGTGCGGTCGCGCCTCGTCCCCCTGGCCCGGACGCTCGGGGTCGCGGTCGTCGTTCTCGTCGTGATCTGCGGAGTGCCGCTCGCGTATCAGCTCCTCGGCCCGGGGCGGGCCGTCGGTCTGCTCCAGCCACGGAACTCGTACGTGACCGATCTCGCCAGCCTCCTCTTCCCCAATGGACACACGGTTCTGGCACCGCCGTTGACCGCCAAGCTGTCCGCCGACTGGACCGGGGGGCTGCTCGAAGCCGACTCGTACATCGGGTTACCGCTGCTCCTCGTCAGCCTCTGGACTTTCCGGCGCTGGCTCGGCGACAGGTGGCTGCGGGTTGTCGGCTGTGCAACCGCGGCTGCGGTGGTGTGGAGCCTCGGCCCCTACCTTCACATCAACGGCGTGACGTTCCTATCGCTCCCACTCCCGGGACGGCTGCTCGCCGATCTTCCGGTGCTGGGAAACGTGCTGCCCTCCCGTTTCGCCCTCTTCATCGACCTCGGTCTTGCCGCTGTCGTCGCCGTCTTCACGGACCGAACCGTGCTTGACGGGACACGACGCGCGCGTGGCGCCGGCGGCATCGCCCTGCTTCTCGTCGGTGCGACGCTCGCGCCGGTGATGCCACTGGCCGTCTGGAACGTGGCGACTCCGCAGTACTTCCTGGCCGGGGGCGACGTGGCCAAGCTGCCCGCCGGCACGGCGGTGCTGCTGGTTCCCTTCGGTGCGGACAGCCAGTCGACCTTCGAGCCGTTGCTGTGGCAGGCGGAGTCGGGATTCCGGATACGCCTCGTCTCAGCCCCGCTGATCCAGGGGGGGCCGGAGGGGGTGTCCGCCGGGCTGCCCAGCACGATCCAGCTGGACCAGCATCCCTGGTCATTCCCCTCCCTGACACCCGCCGCGGCCACCGGCGCGACCTCCGCCTCTCCGGCACCGGGCAGCGCGGTGGGGACAACCCTCGCCTGCGTCATGGATGCACTGGAGGCATCGCTTCCGACAACCCCCTGCGGCCCCAACCTCGTGCAGGCATCACGCAGCGATCTGCATGCCCTGGGGGTGAGCGTGATCATCCTGGGTCCGATGGATTTCGGTATGTCGCCGGCCCTGCAGTCACGGATGGAGGCTTTCCTCACCCAGCTGGCCGGTGGCCCCCCGCGTGCCGACCAGGGGGTGCTGGTGTGGAGCCACGCGGCGTAGTCAGGCGTCGACCCGGCGGCTCCCTCGTGGGACGGTCAGCGGCGGGGGCGCCATCCCCGGTACCGGGCCAGCGTTCGCAGCGCCCGCACCCCGTCCATGGCGGTGAGCTTCTTGCCCTCGGCCCGCGACCGGGCGGCGTAGCTGATGGGAACCTCGTAGATCCGATGGCCGGATCTGAGGAGCTTGGCCGTGATCTCGGGCTCGAGCTCGAAGCCGCGGGCCCGGAGCCTGAGCGAGAGGGCGACCTCCCGCGGCATCACCTTGTAGCCCGTCTCCATGTCGGAGAGGTAGCAGTTGTAGATGACGTTGGTGGCCAGGGTGACCAGCCGGTTGCCCATGACGTACCAGTAGGAGAAGGCGGTGTGGCTGCTGAAGGCGCGCGACCCGTAGACGACCGTCGCACGGCCGTTCCGGATCGGCGCCAGCAGGTTGGGGTATTCGGCGGGGTCGTATTCCAGGTCGGCGTCCTGGATCAGCACCACCGAACCGCGGGCGTGCTCCAGCGCGGTCCTAACAGCCGCACCTTTGCCCCGGTTGAGGTTGTGCCGGTAGGCCCGGACGCGAGGGTCGGCGTCGGCCCGGGCGCGCATCCGGTCCCAGGTGCCGTCGCTGGAGCCGTCGTCGACCAGAACGACCTCGAGATCGACCTCGGAGGCGAGGACCGCGTCCATCACCTGGTCGAGGGTCCGCTCCTCGTTGAGAGCGGGGATGAGCACGGAGAGGAAGGGTTCAGCCATGGATCGAGCATCGTACCTGCCCGGATCGGCCTGCGGGGCTCCCCCGGTGCCGTAGAGTCGCGGCAATGAGGCCAGCCATCGACGACGGTGTCGTCTGCGTGGTCGGCGCCGGCTACGTCGGGCTGGTGACCGCCGTCGGCCTGGCGGACCTGGGCCGTGAGGTCCGGCTCGTCGAGATCGATGCCGACCGCCGCGCGGCGGTGGCGGCCGGCATCTGCCCCATCCATGAGCCGGGGCTGGACAGCCTCCTCGCCCAGGTTGTCGCCGCCGGCAGGCTGCGGGCCGTGGAGACGATGAGGGAGGGTGTCGAGGGGGCCGGTATCGTCATGGTCGCCGTGGGCACGCCGCCGACGCCCGATGGCGAGGCGGATCTCACCCAGGTTCACCAGGCGGTGGGCGAGGCGCTCCTGCACGCCGCCCCCGACGTGGTCATCGCCATCAAGAGCACGATCCCGCCAGGCAGCACCCGCGCCCTCGCCGCCGCCACGGCGAGGAAGGACGTCGCCTTCGTCATGTGCCCCGAGTTCCTCCGCGAGGGCTCCGCCCTGCACGACTTCCGCAACCCTAGTCGCATCGTGGTCGGCGGCGAGGATCCCAGGGCCCGCCAGAGGGTGGCAGCCCTCTTCGACGGTCTGGTCACGGTCCACCTCCTGTGCGACAGCACCAGCGCCGAGCTGATCAAGTACGGCTCCAACGCCTTCCTGGCCACCAAGATCAGCTTCATCAACGAGATGGCCCAGCTCTGCGAGCTCACCGGCGCCGACATCGACCAGGTCGCCGACGGGATGGGCCTCGACCCCCGGGTGGGCCGCAGCTTCCTGAGCGCCGGCCTCGGGTGGGGGGGGTCCTGCTTCCCCAAGGATGTCCGCGCGCTGGAGACGTCGGCCGGATACCACGGTCAGAGCTTCTGGCTCCTCAAGGCCGCCATCGAGGTCAACAACCAGCAGCGCCGCCGCTTCATCACCCAGTTGCGCGACGGTCTGGGGGGACCATCCAGGGCCACCGGGTGGCGATCCTCGGGCTCGCCTTCAAGCCCTTCACCGACGACCTGCGGCAGGCGCCGGCCCTGGACATCATCCGCCACCTCCAGGGCCTCGGCGCCCATGTGGTCGCCACCGACCCGGTGGCGATCCCCAACGCCCGGCCGATGCTGCCCCGCATCGAGCTGGTGGACGACCCCTACGAGGCCGTCACCGGCAGCGACGCCGTCTGCCTGGTCACCGAGTGGCCGGAGTACCGCGAGCTCGACTGGGCGCGGGTGGTCTCGCTGATGCGGGGGCGCCTTGTCGTCGACGGCCGCAACTGCCTGGACGGCGAGCTGATCGCCGCCCGGGGCGGGGTCTACCTGAGCATGGGCCGGCGCGCCATGGCCGCCCCCTCCGCCCTGCCGGTCGCCCAGCAGCCCGGCGTGGCCCCGTCCATCGCCCTGGGCTGAGGGGGACCGGCCATGGGACAATCGCCTCCAGGATGAAGGCACGCCTCCGCCCCAACAGCACGCTGGTGCGGCTGTTCACCCCGGGGCTGTACGTCAAACGCTGGCTCCTGCTGCTCATGGTCGGCATCGTCATGATCAGCCTGGCCGTCGGCTACATCCTTCGTGACGTGTACTCGGAGGGGGGGCGATTCCCCTCCTGGGTGCAGCAGGCCACCCTCCAGTTCCTGCCCCGGTCGGTCCGCGCGGTGCTCTTCCTCCTCGTCGGCCTGGTGATCATCGGGGTGAGCTTCTACTTCCTCGGCCGCTCGGTGCTCGGTCCCTTCTTCCCCGGGGGCCGCGGCGAGCGCGGGCTGGTCCAGCAGCTGTACACCTCCCGGCTGCTGGCCAAGGGCCCGAAGGTGGTCGCCCTGGGTGGCGGCACCGGCCTCTCGACGGTCCTCCGCGGCATCAAGAAGTACACCGGCAACATCGTGGCCATCGTCACCGTCGCCGACGACGGGGGCTCCAGCGGGCGCCTGCGCGACGAGTTCCGCGTCCTACCCCCGGGCGACTTCCGCCAGTGCCTGACGGCGCTGGCCGAGACCGAGCCGATGATGACCGAGCTCTTCCAGCACCGCTTCACCGGGGATGGGGCGCTCGGCGGGCACTCCTTCGGCAACCTCTTTATCACCGCCATGGCGGAGATCACCGGTGACTTCGAGCACGCCGTCCGCGAGTCGGGGCGGGTCCTCGCCATCCGAGGCGAGATCGTGCCCAGCACCCTGACCGACGTCGTCCTCTGCGCCCGCGCCGGTGCGGAGGTTCGGGTCGGCGAGTCCAAGGTGCCGATCGGCGCCGAGCGCATCGATCGGGTCTTCCTCGATCCGGCGGCCCCTCCCGTCAACCCCGAGGCGGAGGCGGCGGTGCTCGACGCCGAGATCGTCATCATCGGCCCCGGCTCCCTGTACACCTCGATCCTGCCCAACCTCCTCGTGGACGGCATGGTCGAGGCTCTGCGCGCCACCCCCGCCGTCAAGATCTACGTCTGCAACGTCGCCGACCAGCCGGGCGAGACGATGGGCTACGCCGTCAGCGAGTACCTCAACGTGATCGACGCCCACGTCGGCGGCAACCTCTTCGATTACGTGATCGTCAACAGCAACCTGACGCCGCCGCTGCCGGCGTCGTCGGAGCGGGCGGGCGTGGCGCGCGTCAGCTTCGACCGACAGCGTGCTCAGGAGCACCCGGTGAGCTTCGTCTTCTCCGACGTCGTCAGCACCACGATCAGCTCGCACCACGACCCGGACAAGCTCGCCCGGGTGATCATGAAGCGCATCTGGAGATAGGCGCGCCGGCCCGGGTCAGTAGAGGAGGCTGTGGCGCAGCCGCCAGCGCGCCCGCCTGGCCACCGGCTCGGCGACCCGCCTCCAGAGCTGATAGCGGCGCTCGTCCAGGACCAGGTCCCAGGTGCCGACGAACTCCCGGACGTCCGAGGAGAAGCCGGTCTTGAACTCCCAGAGCCCGTACAGCGGATGCTCGGGGCCCAGCTCCTCCGGCCGGGGCACCGCCACCAGGTCGTAGCTGCGCACGCCGCGCCCGCGCAGCCACCGCATCACCTCCCACTGCAGGAGGTGGGCGGCCTTGAGCTCGCGCCTGCGCATGGACGCGCCCCCGTCCTTGTACCAGGCCCTGCCCCCGAGCACGACGACGTACGCCCCGGCCAGCACGTCCTCTCCGTCGCGGGCGAGGAAGAGCTGGCCTTGGCCACTCGCCTCGAACAGCCGCCAGTAGCCCGCGTGGTAGGGGAGGGAGCGGGCCGGATAGCGGCCGTGGCGGTCGAACGCGCCGGCCACGAGCGCGTGCATGACCGCCATGTTCTCGTCGCTGCAGGGGACGGGCGCCGCAGTGACCCCGCGGCGGCTTGCCAGCCCGATGTTGTAGCGGGCGTCGCGGCGGAACGTCGCCCGGAGCGCCGCCTCGTCGCGGCCGGGGTCGAGGTCCACGAAGACGGTGGCCCGGGAGATCTGCACATCGGCCGCCTTGCGCAGGCCCATGGCCAGCAGCGCCGACCGGTTGGCCGTGGTGTCGGGCAGTTCGGGCTCCACCTGGACGCAGAAGGCGCCGGCGAAGCTGTCGCGTTCGGCGAGCAGCGCCGCCAGGCGATCGACCGAGCCGACGCCGGGCCCCTTGGGCGAATACCAGAGGTGACCCATCCCGGGGACGTGGTGGCGGAGGAAGAGCGCCGCGACAGACTCGCCCGGTCCCTCCCAGACGCGGTACGCGGGGCGCCAGCCCCACCGGCGTTTGAACTCCCCCCACGCCCGTGTCTGGAGCATGTCGCCGCCATCGGGATTGGCGAGGAGGAGGTCGTCCCACCGGCTGATCTCCGCCGGTGCCGCCGGCCTCACCGGCCGGCCCCATGCGGCGATCTCGCCCGGCGAATCGCCCGGTACACGCGGTGCCGCCAGGGTCGGATCGGCAGGTCGAAGGTGCCCGGCCGGGTGACCAGGCGGCCCCCGAAGGTCTTCTTGAACCGGCTGAGGCCGGCCCAGGGATGGTCGACGGTGTCGTCGGGGATGACTCCCCAGAAGTCGAAGGCGGCCCGCCCCTCGGCGCGGCAGTCGAGGACGATCCTCCAGGCGAGCGGGGCGGCGGCGATGATCTGGCGCGAACGCTCGGCGTCGGCGGCCGCGTGCGCGTAATACCCCGTCGTCGGCGACTCGAAGGCGATCACCCCCGCGACGCTCTCCCCCTCGACGTCGGCCAGGTAGAGGGACGCCGCATCGCGCTCGAAGAGGACCCGGCAGACGGTCCGGTAGTAGCCGGCGGAGTGCGGGTCGAAGCGATTGCGCTCGCCGGTCTTCCGGATCAACTGGATGAAACGCTCCACCTCCGCCATCTCCCTGGTGCGGCGGACGGTGATGCCCTTGGCGGTGGCGGTGTTGATGCTGCGGCGGCGACCCGAGGTGAGCTCGGAGCGCAGCTCCTGCTCCGGCCGCCGCAGGTCGAGCACCAGGGTGTGCCGCGGCTGCACGCTGCGGCTGGCCAGCGCCCCCAGCGCCGCGAGACGGCTCTCCGCCACCTCGAGATCCGGCTCGATGCGCACGAAGTCGACGCCCAGCGTCGCCCCCGCCCGGCGGATCGCCTCGACGGCGGCACCGAGGCGCGAGGGGTCGTCGATCGACGGGCCGTAGGGTGAGTAGGCGTAGCGGATGCCGCGGCCGCGATGCACGACCCCCGCCCAGCGCCATCCCTCCCCACGTTGCGCGAACACCTCGTCGCCGAGTGCCTGCTGCACCTCCAGCCACGCCCGGCTCTGCATGAAGTGGCCGCCGTGAGCGAACAGCTCGTCATCCCAATCGCCACTCGGGAGGCCTGTGGAGATCTCCTGCACGACTGCACCCTAGCACGCCCGCGAGGGTTTCCTGCGCCGCCAGGCGGTTCCCGCCGCCCCCGTTGGGAGTTGGCAAAAGCCCTTGGCGCCGCATACAATTCGGGCCGCTGCAACCGACAACGCGGATGGAGAAGCTCGCATGGCCGAAGTGATCACTCGCGATTCCCTGGCAGAGTTGTGGAAGGCGAAGGTCGAGGATGACGAGGGCGGTGGGACCTATGCGATGACGCGGGCGCGCGACGACGTGCGCTGGTTCTTCGCCACCATCGCGTCGGCCCTGCAGAAGGGAGACGAGGTTCGCATTCACGGCTTCGGCAACTTCAAGATCCAGCAGCGGGCGGCCCGCATGGGACGCAACCCGCGCACCGGCGAGGCGGTGAAGGTGGCGGCGCGAAAGGTCGTCCGCTTCGCTCCGTCCACCACGCTGTCGGCGTCCATCAAGAACGGTGGCCGCCGCGCCAAGCGCTAAGCTCGGAACGGCGCAGGCATCGTCCATCGGCCGGGCGGCGGGCTCCCCCCGCCGCCCGTGACCTGACCGGGGCGCGCGTCGGGCGGCGGCTGGGGCAGGATAGTCGGCCGTGCGCCCACGCAACCTCGCCGCCGTCTGCCTCGGCGTGGCGGTCGTGCTCGCCGGCGGAGCGGTCTACGGCACCGTCAAGCTCCGCAGCGTGCCGCCCCGGCCGGTCCTGACCCTGTCCCTCCCCGCCACCTACAGCCTCGACCCCGGGGAGGCGCCGGCCGTCCCCCTGCCCGCCGCGGGCAGCTTCGACCTGGTGTCGAACGATGGAGGCCAGCTCGGCTCCCTCGGGGCGGAGACGGTGGTCCCCATCGGCTCCGTGGCCAAGGTCATGACGGCCCTGGTGGTGCTCGCCAGGATGCCGCTGAGCGGTGATGCCCCCGGCCCGACGCACACCATCAACGGCAACGACGTCGCCCTGTACGACCAGACGATCGCCGAGGACGGCTCGGCACTCCCCGTGACGGTGGGAGAGCGGTTCACCGAGCGCCAGATGCTGCTTGGACTGCTCCTGCCGTCGGCCAACAACCTGGCGGAGACGCTGGCCGTGTGGGCGGCCGGCTCGCGGGATGCCTTCCTCGCCGCCATGAACGCCGAGGCGGCCACCCTCGGCATGGCCCAGACCAGCTTCGCCGATCCCAGCGGGTACAGCCCGGACACGGTCTCGACGGCGGCCGACCTGGTGCTCCTGGGCCAGGCCGCCCTGTCCAACCCCGAGCTGGCCGAGCTGGTCAGCACCCCCACGGCGGTGATGCCCGACGGCACGACGGTCGAGAACCTGGACACCGACCTGGGCACCGTGCCCGGCTGGCTGGGGATCAAGACCGGGTCGACGCCCGAGGCCGGCGGCTGCCTGCTCTTCGCCGCCGCCGGCCCGACCCCGCTGGGGAAGCCGCAGGTTCTCGTCATCGGCGCCATCCTCGGTCAGGACAGCCTGGATAGCGCCCTGCAGGGAGCCGCGACGGCCGTCGACGCCGCGCTCGCCGGCTACGACACCGTCTACCCGGCCACCGTCACTCCGCCCCTGGTGGCGGGGGCGGTGACCTCCCGGTGGGGCCGGAGCAGCGGGCTCACGGCCGCCTACCTGAGCGGCACCGAGTCGGTCACGGTGCCCTGGGGGACCGGGCTCCAGCTGCGCCTCCAGGGGCCCGCCACCAGGCACCTGGTGGCGCCGGTCGGGGCCGGCACGGTGGTCGCCACCGTCACGGGCAGCCTCGACGGGACCACCGTGGCCACCTGGCGCGTGGTCACCAGCGTCGCCGTCGCGGCGCCGAGCTGGGAGTGGCGGCTCACCCCCTGAGAGAATCCGGGCGCGGGCTTCCCATGACCGCCCGTGCAGGGACGAGCCCCCTCCCCGCCGACCCCTACCAGGAGGCGTCGCTGCGCTCGGCGGCCTCGCGGAGCGCCCGGAGCGCCTCCGCCGCGTGCCCGGCCAGGTCGCCGGCCACCCGGATCGTCTCGAGGTGATCCCTGGCGACGACCATCTCCATCTCGTGCAGGCCAAGGTGAGGGCGCGCCACCGGCTGCCCGGCGTACGCCGTCAGCGAGGCCGCCCACTTCTGCTTGAGCAGCCGGGGCGCGATCTCGCCCGCCTTCACCCGGAGCCCCACACCGCCCGCCGCCGGTCCGAGCCGGAAACGCAGCGCGAGGCGCCCCGCCTTGGCGCAGGCCTCACAGCGGCCGTTGGGGTCGTCGGGGATCTCCGGGCGCTTGTGGCAGACGCGGCACATGAGACCCCTGATGGTCGCAGATCCGTGCCCGGTCTCCGGGGCGGACCGAACCGGGGCGTTGTCATTGACAAACATACTCACAGGTACTAGATTGGCCGCCGTGAACGTCGAGGTCCGTGCCACGGGACTCCGCACCATGCGGGACCGGCACCACCTCACCCAGCGCGAGCTGGCCCACCGCCTCGGGGTGACCCAGAACTACATCCCGGCGCTTGAGGCGGGGACGCGGAACCCCGGTCCCAAGCTGCGCCAGCAGCTCATGCAGTTGTTCCAGTGCGACTTCGAAGACCTCTTCCAGGTCGTGATGATCAACCCCGTCGACAACCACGAGACCCTGCTCAAGCCGGTCCCGGAGACGCGGGCGGAGGCGAGCTGACCGCGATCCCGGCCGGAGGCGGGCGGTCCCCGGCGGCGCGGCCCGCGGGGAGAGACGGGGTGCCGGCGCGCGGCTCCGTAGAATCGGGGTGGTGAGCCCCGAAAGAGGAGTCGACGGCGTCCGCGGTGCCGGGAGCGCCGGTGACGTCCTCCGGCTGGAGGGGATGCGGTTCTTCGGCCACCACGGCTGCCGGGCCGAGGAGCGCGAGGCCGGAGCGCATTTCGACGTGGACGTGGAGGCGCGCACCGACCTGCGACCGGCCGCGGCCACCGACAGGGTCGAGGACACCGTCGACTACGCGCGGCTCATCGAACGCTGCCGCACGGTCGTCGAGGAGGAGAGCCACCACCTGGTGGAGACGGTTGCCGAGCACATCGCCGCCTCCCTGCTCGAGGAACCCGCCATCGAGTCGGTGCGGGTCAGCGTCGGCAAGCGACCGCCTCTCCCCGTGGCCGTCGACCGTTTCACCGTCGTCGTCGAGAGGGACCGCGGGTGAGCGCCGTCATCATCGACGGGAAGGCGGTCGCCCAGGCGGTCCGCGACGAGATCGCCCTGGAGGTCGCGGCGATGACCGCGGCCGGATTGGCCTCCCCGCACCTCGGCATCGTCCTCTGCGGTGACGACCCGGGCAGCGCCACCTACGTGCGCAACAAGCTGAGGGCGGCGGACAAGGTCGCCATCCGCGTCACCCTCCACACCCCACCGGGTGACAGCCGAACCCGGGACATCGTCGACCTCTGCGCGCGGATGCGCGAGGACCCCGACATCGACGGGATGCTGGTGCAGCTGCCGCTGCCGCCGCAGATCGAGACGGGCCCCGTCCTCGAGGCCGTCCCCGCCGATCGGGACGCCGACGGCTTCCATCCCCTCAACCTGGGCCGCCTCGCTGCCGGGCAGCCGGTCGCCGTGGGACCGGGGACGCCCGTCGGCTGCATGGAACTGCTCCGCCGCGCCGGCGTGCCGGTGGCGGGAAGCCGCGCCGTGGTGATCGGCCGCAGCGTCATCGTCGGCCGGCCGCTGGCGCTCCTCCTCCTCAACGCCAGCGCCACGGTGACGATCTGCCACTCCAAGACGAGGGACCTCCCCGGCGTGTGCCGCGAGGCGGACATCCTGGTGGCCGCCATCGGGCGGCCCGGCATGATCACGGCCGACTACGTGAAGCCCGGAGCCGCGGTCATCGACGTTGGGACGACGCCCATCGACGGTCGCATCGCCGGCGACGTGGACCGGGCCTCCGTGGAGCCGGTGGCCGGCTGGCTCACCCCCGTCCCCGGAGGGGTCGGCCCAATGACCGTGGCCATGCTCCTGCGCAACACCCTGGCACTGGCCCGCGCCCGCCGCTCGGCCGGCACCACCTGATGCCGTCGATCGGCGTCCGCTGGTCGGAGCACGAGGCACCCAAGCCGTACGCCCGTCCCTTCATGGTCACCTTCCTGGACGACGACGGGGCCCCCCTCGGGGCCGTGGCGGTGAGCGGTGCCGACCTCCTCTACTACCGGCAGTTCCAGGTCGCCGTCCTCACCCTCTGCGGGGAGCTCTTCACCGACCCGCGGGTCGAGGCCGCCGCCGACCCCCAGCGGGTGTGGCTCGACATCCTCAGCGGTCTGCTGCCACCGGTCGCCTCCCTGACCCTGCGTCCGGTGTCGAGCTTCGACCACGAGCGGGGCCGGGTGTTCCAGGTCGATGCGGCGCTGGCCGGGCTCGCCGACCCGGTCCGCGTGGAGGCGGCCGCCATCCTGGAGTACCAGGATCTGCAGGCGGCCCTGGCCCACCGATCCGGTGCGCTGTACCGGGACCGTGACCTCGAGGCGGTCGCTGACCCGTCGGATCGCCACCGCGCCTGGGTGGCGGTGCTGGCCGGGATGCTCCTGCGGCCGGGCGAGGACGAGGCCATGGCGGCCGCCTGGCCATGGCGCCCGACGCCGGTCCCGTGACCCGGCGCGCGGTCGCACCCGAGCCGCGGCGGTGACCTCCTCCGCCCCGACGCCCGGACCTGACGCGCCCCGGCTCGCCGCGGCCATGGAGCGGCTGGAGGCGGCGGGCCGCTTCGGCATCGTCCCCGGCCTCGAGCGGACCCGCTGGCTTCTCGGCCGTCTGGGCGACCCGCAGCGGTCACTGCGCGGCGTCCTCGTCGCCGGGACCAACGGGAAGGGTTCGGTGGCCGCCCTCGTCGAGTCCATGGCCCGGGCCGCGGGGCGCCGGACGGTCCTTCTCGCCAAGCCCCACCTGGTCCACTGGGGCGAGCGTGTCGTGCTCGACGGCACGCCGCTGGCCGACGACGCCTTCGCCGCCCTCGCCGAGGAGGTCCTCGACGCCGCCGGGGAAGCCGCCCCCGGCGCTCACCCGACGCAGTTCGAGATGCTCACCGTCATGGGCCTGCTGGCGGCGGCCCGCCACGCGACGGAGACCGTGGTGTGCGAGGTCGGCATGGGTGGGGCCCGCGACAGCACCAACGTCTGCGACCTGGGCGGATGCGTCGTCACCAACGTCTCCCTCGACCACCGCGAGTGGCTGGGCGACACCGTCGCCGAGATCGCGGCCGAGAAGGCGGGCATCATCAAGCCCGGGGACTGGGCGATCACCGCCAGCGCTGAGCCGGCACGGTCGGTCATCGCGGCGCGCGCGGAGCGCGTCGGGGCCCGGCTCTGGACCCTGCAGGCCGGCACGGATTGGCAGGGGGCCAGCCGCGGCCGGCAGGGCGTCGAGGTCGACCTCATCACGCCCGAGGGGCCCCCGCTGCACTGCCACAGCCCGCTCCCCGGGCGGATGCAGATCGAGAACCTCGCGGTCGCCGCCGCCACGGCCCTCCGCCTGGGGATCGAGGGCGCCGCGATCGCCGCTGGCGCAGCCGCCGTCCGCTGGCCCGGACGCCTGCAGTGGGTGGAGGGACGTCCTCCGCTGCTGCTCGACGGGGCCCACAACGAGGCGGCCATGGCGGCTCTGAGAGACGCGCTTCCCGAGCTGGCCGCCGGCCGCCGGGTGGTCGCCCTCTTCGGGTGCATGCGGGACAAGGACGTGGTGGCGATGCTCCCCCATCTCCGGGCCATCGCCGGCGAGGTGGTGCTCACCAGCGTCGGCGGCGCGCGGGCGGCTCCCGCGTCGGAGCTTGGTGGGCTACTCGGGGACGGGGTGCCGGTCGAGCCGGTTCCCGCGGCGCTCGACGAGGCGCGCCGGCGCGCCGGGCCCGGGGGGCTCGTCGCCGTCTGCGGCTCCCTGGCCCTGGTCGGGGCCGTCCTCTCCGGCCTCAGGAGCCGGTGAGACGCAGGATGTTGACCACCGGGGCGACGGCGCTGGCGAGGGTGAAGAGCATCACCACGGCGAGGCGGAGCCGCCAGCGCAGGCGGATGCCCAGCAACACCGTCACCACCACAGCGGCGAGCGCCATCTTGACGGCGAAGGCGGCCACCGGATGGCTGTCGAGCGCCGCCCCGAGCAGCGGGTTGGCCTCCTCGAAGCGGTGCGAGGAGAGGGCGATGTACGTCGTCACCGCGTCCAGCATCTGCGCCCCGCAGAAGAGCGCGACCACGATGCGGACGTCGCGCCAGGCGAGCGCGTCCCTCACCTGATCGGTGAGCGCCCAGCTCCGCGCGGCGCCCCCCGGCGCCCCCCTTCCCATCTCCGCAGTGTCGGGCACGCCGCCGAGAAGGGCAAGATGCGATCGCCGTGGTGCGGTTCGGACAGCCTCCGGGGTCAGCCCCCCGTGGCGAGGACGGCGTCGAGCCTGGCCTTGAGTGCCGCCTTCGGCTTGTAGCCGACGATCCGCTCCGCCGCCTTGCCGCCCTTGAAGACCATGAGGGTGGGGATGCTCATCACCCCGAACATCCCCGGGGTCGTGGGATTGGCGTCGACGTCGACCTTGCCGACCTTCACCCGGCCCTCGTACTCGGTGGAGAGCTCCTCGACGATGGGGGCGATGGCTTTGCAGGGGCCGCACCACGATGCCCAGAAATCCACGAGCACGGGAACGTCGGACTGCAGGACCTCTGCGCCGAAGTTCTGGTCGGTGATCGTGAGGGGGTGCGCCATCATGGCCTCCTGACTGCGTCGGACGAGATGCTCTCCGCCCGCCCCATGCTAGCAACGCGCCGGAGCGCGGCGACGTGCCGCTCAGGCCGCCGTCGTTCCGGCGGAGGGGCCCTTGGAATCGGACGCCACCGCGGCGCCCGTGCCGGCGGCTCCCGTGGAGGGGGTGGGGTCACCGCCGGCGCCGGGCGCCGCCTTGTCGCCGTCCGAGCCGGGCGAGGGCTTCTTGGCGCCGGAGCCGGGCGCGATGCCCGCCGAACCCCTTCGGGAGTCGGTGGCGTAGAAACCGCTGCCCTTGAAGACGATGCCGGTGGGGAAGAAGAGCCGGCGGCTGGCCGCGCCACACTGCGGGCAGTTCGCCACCGCCTCGTCGGTCATCCGCTGGACGACCTCGAACTCGGTGCCGCAGGAGGGGCATTGGTATCCGTAGGTGGGCACGTTGAGGACTCGTCTGATGAGGTCATCGCCTGCATACCCGAGGCGAGCCGCGGGCAAACCTCGTCGGCGCCTCAATTCTCCCAGGGTTGGGGCAACTGCTGGAGCCGGCGCCCGTCGACCCGCTGGGAGGGGAGCTCCCCCGCGGCGATCCGGCGGGCCATCTCGGTGGCGGGCAGGTCCACCTGGGCCCGGCGCCGCTCGTCGCGCAGCAGGCGGCGGAGCGCGATGGCCACGATCTCGCTGCGTGACAGCGGAGACACCTGGGTGTGCTGATTCAGCGCATCGATGAGGTCGTCGTCGAGGAAGAAGCTGACCCGGCGGCTCATCGACGCATCGTACCGGTTCACCCCGGCAGCCCCGGGTGGCCGGCCGCCGTCCCCTCCCGCCAGCCGAGGGAGCGGAGAAGGGGGATGTCGAGCTCGAGGAGGGAGGAGAGCACGGCGTCGGCCTCGAGAAAGCGGCGGTCGGTGGCGATCAGCGGGTCGGGAACGGCGACGCAGCGCATCCCAGCGGCCCGTGCCGCCTGGACTCCCGCGGGCGAGTCCTCGATGGCCAGGCAGCGCTCGGGGATGACGCCCAGGCGGCGGGCGGCGGCGAGGTACACGTCCGGCGCCGGCTTGCCCAGAGCCTCGTCCGCGGCCGAGCAGCGGACCACGATGCCGTCCAGTCCGAGGCGGTGGCAGACGGCGTCGATGAGCCGGTGCGGCGACGAGGAGGCGATGGCCAGGCCCACGCCCAGGCGCGAGAGGAGGCAGACGGCCTCGCCGGCGCCCGGCATCAACTCGCCCTCGGCCTCGACGTGGGCCACCACCCGGTCGACGACCCGCTCGCCGATGTCCTCGTCGGTCGGGACCCCGGTTGCGGCGCCCGGCCAGGGGCGCTGACGGCGCCAGTGGGCGGCCAGCTCGACGATGCGCCGGCCCATGGTGGCGAGCATGTCCGCCTCGGTGAGCCGGATCCCCAGAGCGGCGAAAACCTCTGTCTCGGCCTCACGCCAGGCCGGCTCGGTGTCGATCAGCAGGCCGTCCATGTCCAGGACGACCGCCTCGATGGGCGGACGCGTCAACGGAGTCGAGGGGTTCGGATCCCCCTGCGCCATGTGCTCCGGGGCATGTCGGCCCCAGACTACATCGGCCACGCCGCGACCCGGGATGGGGCCCGGCGCGCGGCTGGCCGATGCCTCTGCGACCCCGCTGGCTAGAGTCCGGGGGGATGGTTCCCGAGGAGATCGACCTGGGTGACATCGTGCTGCGGCGCTGGCGGCAGGAGGACGCCGAGGCGCTGACGGCGGCGATCGCCGAGAGCGTCGAGCACCTGCGGGTGTGGATGCCCTGGGCCGATCGGGTAACCCTTGAAGAGCGCCGCACCCACCTTGCCGGCTGGGAGCGGGAGTGGGAGGCGGGTGGTGACCTGGTGTGGGGCATCTTCGCCGGCCCCGCGATCGCCGGCAGCTGCGGCCTGCACCGCCGCGTCGGCCCGGGCGGATTCGAGATCGGCTACTGGGTTCACGCCGCCCACACCCGCCGTGGCTACGCCACCGCGGCGGTGGTGGCGCTGACCTCGGTCGCCGTGGCGCAGCCGGGGATCAGCTTCGTCGAGATCCACCACGATCGGGCCAACCTGGCCAGCGCCGCCGTCCCCCGAAAGCTCGGCTTCGAGCTCATCGGCGAGGCGCGGGTCGAGCCGCGGACGCAGGCGGAGTCCGGGGTGACCTTCGTCTGGCGGATGACGCGCGAGCGCTGGCAGCCGTCGCACCAGGGTGGCGGTGTCGCGCCGTAGAGAGGGGGGCGGCGGCGGGCCGCCCTCGCGAGGTGGAGGCGCCTCTCAGAGAGGCGAGAGGACCAGGCCGGTGGGAACCTTGGGGTAGAAGTAGGTCGACTTCTGGGGCATCGTCTCCCCCGCGCCGGCCACCTCCAGGATCTCGGCGCCGGTGCACGGCAGGGTGAGGAATGCGAGGCCCGCCCGCCCCTCCCGGACGGCGGCGACGGCCTCGGCGGGGTCGCGGGTGTAGCGGAGGGCGCCCTCCCGGAGCTCCTCCTCGCCGATCCCGCAGAGACGGATCACCTCCTCCTGCAGCACGACCACGTCGAGGCCCTGGCGCGGGGAGGAGACGGCCCGACGGGGCCGGTGGAGGATGGCGGCCCCGTCGGGGGCGGCGACGGCGAAGGCGTGCTCGGCTCCGCGCCGCCCCTCCAGCCCGGCCAGCGCCTGGGCGTCGTCGTCCACCGGGTCCAGTGACCACTCGCCGCCCAGCCTGAGCCCCAGGGCGTCACGGCTCGGGGGCAGGCCGGGCAGGGGGTTGACGATGCGGTGGAAGGGCAGGACCACGAGCCCCTGGTCGTCGGCCGCGCTCGCGTAGACGAGCGTGAACTGCGAGGGAGCGTCCGCGGCGTCCCCGGCGGCGCGGCGCTCGGCGGCGTAGGCGGCCGCGGTCTCGAAGCGATGGTGGCCATCGGCGATGAAGAGCCGGGCGGGGGCCAGGAGCTCCGCGATCTCCGCCATGTCGGCGGCGCCACTGACGTGCCAGAGCCTCAGCCTCTCGGCGCCGCCCTCGCCTTCGAAACCCGCGTCGAGGAGCGGAGGCGTCGCCGCGATCTCCTCCAGCCGCTGTCGCAGGCCCGCGGCGCCGTCCCAGAGCACCCAGACCGGGGAGGTTTGCATGCGGGTGCTCCGCATCAGCGCCAGGCGGTCCTCCTTGGGCCCGCGCAGCGTCCGCTCGTGGGGCCGGACCTCGGATTCCGTCCAGGGCAGCGCCGGCACCCGTCCCATGAGGCCGAGGCGGCAGCGGCTCGCCCCGCCCTGCGTGGGGAAGTCGTGGGCGACGACGTCGAACCCCGGCAGGCCGTCCTCGACCAGGATGCCCAGCCTGCGCCAGCTCGCCAGATGGGCGGCGGCGCGGCTGTAGACGTCGTCCTCCCCGGCGACGTCGCCCTCGTACGGTTGCCCGTAGTCGATGCGAACGACGTTGCGCAGGTCGCGCCCGTACAGCACCTCCCGCTGCTCGGGGCTGATGACGTCGTAGGGGGGGGCCAGCACGGCGCCGAGCCGGATGTGCTCGGTCGCGAAACGGACCCCGCGCAGGGGCAGCAGTCGAGCCACGTCTCGCGGGCTCGGCTAGAGCGTGACCGATCGCAGCGAGTCCAGTCCCGCCTCCGCCCGGATGGCTCGCTGCAGCTCGGCGTCCACGGGGTCGTCGACCTGGATCAGCATCACGGCGTGCCCCCGGGGATGATCGCGCCCCAGTTCAATGCCTGCAATGTTGATGTCATTTGCGGCCAGAAGTCCGGACACCTTGGCGACGACGCCGGGACGGTCCTTGTGCTGACCGACCAGGAACAGGCCCTTGGGCTCCATGTCCACGCGGAAGTCGTTGATGCGCGTGATGCGGGGCTGGCCCTCGAACTGCGTGCCCACGATGGTGAGGTGCTCCTCGCCGACCACCTCCACGAGGAGGGCGTCGGTGTGATCCAGGTCGCCGGTGGTGGTGCGCTCCTCGACGGTGACACCATGGCCCTTGGCCACCAGCTTGGCGTTGATGGCGTTGACCCGCGTCTCCGTGAAATGGCTGAAGAGCCCGCGCAGGACGGCGGCGGTGAGGAAGCTCGGGTCGGCCTGTCTCAGCTGGCCGGCGTAGCTGCAGACGACCCGGCTCACCTTCTCCCCGGCGAGCTGGGCCGCGAGCGATCCCATCTTCTCGGCCAGCTCCAGGTAGGGCTCAAGCCTGGCCATGTCCTCGGGTTGAATCGACGGGAGGTTCACCGCCATTCCCGGCGTGCCCCCTGCCAGGTAGTGGACGATCTGGTCGGCCACGTCGGTGGCCACCTTGTCCTGAGCTTCCGTGGTGCTGGCTCCGAGGTGCGGCGTGAGCACCAGCTGGGCGACGCCGAGCAGGGGGTTGTCGGCGGCGGGCGGCTCCTTGGTGTAGACGTCGATCGCCGCCCCGGCGATGTGACCGTCGGTGACGGCGTCGGCGAGTGCCTGCTCATCGATGATGCCGCCCCTGGCGACGTTGATGAGCCGGGCTCCGGCCTTCATGCGCGCCAGCTCGGCGGCGCCGATGATGCCACGCGTCTTGTCGTTGATGGGGACGTGGACGCTGAGGATGTCGGACTCGGCGAGCAGCGTGTCGAAGTCCACCAGCGTCGCGCCCGCCTGCTCCGCCCTCTCCTGCGTCACCAGGGGGTCGGTGGCGATCACCCGCATCTGCAGGCCCTGCGAGGCGATGCGGGCGACCTCGAATCCGATCTTGCCCAGACCGAAGAGGCCCAGCGTCCTGTGGCGCAGCTCGATGCCCATGAAGGCCTTGCGATCCCAGCGACCCTGGTGCATGCTCCCGTCCGCCCGCGCGATGTTGCGGACCATGGCCAGCATCATGCCCACCGTGTGCTCGGCGGCGGCGATGGTGTTGCCGGTGGGGGCGTTGATGACCAGGACGCCGTGGCGCGTCGCCGCCTCGAGGTCGATGTTGTCGACGCCGACCCCGGCCCGCCCCACCACCCGCAGGCGCGGCGCCGCGCCGAGGATCTCGGCGGTGACCTTGGTCTCGCTGCGGACCACCAGCGCGTCGATGTCGGCGACCTTGAGCTTCAGTGCCTCCGGGGTGAGGCCGGTGGAGACCTCCACCTCGCCGGCGGCGCGCAGCCGCTCCACGCCGTCCGCCGCGATGGGGTCGGAGACGAGGATCCGGACGGTGTCCGCGGTCATCGGACGCCTGCCGGCGTGGCCGGCGCAGCGGTCTCCCGGGCGGCGACCTGCGCCGCCGCGACCATCAGGCCCACCCGGCTCAGCAGCCCGAGCTGCTGCATGGCCTGCTCCAGGGTGGCCAGGATGACGTAGACGTCGTCGTTGTCGATGGAACCGAGGTGGCCGATTCGGAAGATCTTGCCCTTCAGGTCACCCTGTCCGGAGGCCAGCACCAGCCGGTACTTGGTCCGCAGCAGGGTGAGGAGCTCGGCGAGCTGCTCCGGCGTCTGGCCGGGATTGTGGATCGGCGTCACCGTGTTGCTGCGGCAGTTCTCGGCGGCGAACAGCCGCAGGCCGGCGGCCTCGACACCCGAGCGGATCATGGAGCCGACCCGGAGGTGACGGGCCCACACGTTCTCCACGCCCTCCTCGAGGATCATGCGCAGACCCTCCTGAACGGCGTACATCACGCTGACGGGAGGGGTGGTGTAGGTCTGGTTGCGCTCCTGGAACTTCTTCTCCCGGGCGAAGTCGAAGTACCAGCGCGGCAGCTTCGCCTTGGCGCTGGCGGCATAGGCATCGGCGGAGACGGCGATCATGGCCAGGCCGGGCGGGGACATCCACCCCTTCTGGGAGCCGGTGACGACGACGTCGAGATGCAGGGCGTCGGTCTCGAGTGGCAGGCAGCTCGCGCCGCTGACGGAATCGACGGCGATGAGCTTGCCCCGGCTCTTGACCACCGCGGCGATCGCCGGGATGTCGTTGGTGACGCCGGTGGAGGTCTCGTTGTGGGTGACGAAGACCTTCTCGATGTCGGGGTTCTGGGCGAGGAGCCGCTCCACGTCCTCGGGGTCGACGGCTTCGCCGTCCGGCATCTTCAGCTTCACGACGTCGACGCCGCAGTTGGCGGCGATGTCCACCCAGCGGTCGCCGAAGGAGCCGACGCTGCAGAAGAGCGCCTTCTCTCCGGGGCTGAGCAGGTTGACGACGGCGGCCTCCATGCCCCCGGTACCGCTCGACGGGTAGAGGAGCACGTCGTTCTCGGTGCGCAGGACCGCCTGCAGGCCCGAGCACACGTCCTTCATCAGCGCCGCGAACTCAGGTCCCCGGTGGTTGATCATGGGACGCGATTGCGAGCGCACCACCCGCTCGGGAAGGGGGGTCGGACCGGGGACGCGGAGTTGCTGCTCGAAGGCCATGGCACACCTCATGGGCAATTGGCGAGGTTCGCGCAGAGTGTACCAACCGGCAATGAGGTGTCTTCGGGCGGGGCCGGCAGGGCCTCCCGGCCCGGGCGGGACCTGCGGACGGCGTCGGTCCGCCGGGGCTGGGCACCCCCACGGGGAGACGTCGGGCCCCGGCGGCCGTTCCCACCCCTGTGGCCGGGCGTCCGCCCCTACCGCAGGTCGGCGCTGAAGGGCAGGAGAGCGATGTGGCGCGCCCGTTTCAGGGCCACGGTCAGCCGCCGCTGGTGGCGGGCGCAGACCCCGGTCATGCGGCGGGGGAGGATCTTGCCCCGGTCGGAGAGGTAGCGGCGCAGCCGGGAGACCTCCTTGTAGTCGATGACGTCCTGGTGCTCCAGGCAGAAGGTGCAGACCTTGCGGCGCCGGCGATCGTGATCAGGCATGGATCAAGTCCGTCCTCAGAATGGGATGTCGTCGGGATCGATTTCACCCGCCGGAGCCGGGGCGGCCGGGGCCGGCACGGCCCCTGCCGGCTGGTCCGCCGGGGCGGCCGCGTCCTGGCGGCCGTCGAGGAACTGCACGTCGTTGGCGTTGACCTCGGTCTTGTAGCGCTTCTGGCCCGACTGCGCGTCGTCCCAGGAGCGGGTCTGCAGGCGGCCCTCGACGTAGACGAGGCGCCCCTTCTGCAGGTACTGGCCGCAGAGGTCGGCGAGCTTGCGGTTGCCCTGGTTCCAGACCACGACGTCGTGGTAGTCGGTGAACTCGCGGCGCTCTCCGGCCTGGTCGGTGCCGTAGCGGTTGGTGGCCAGGGCGAGGTTGCAGACGGCGGTCCCGCTGGGCGTGTAGCGCAGCTCGGGATCCCGGGTGAGCCTGCCGATGAGCATGACCCTGTTGAGCGACCCAGCCATGGCTACTCCTCGTCCTCGTCGACGGCGGCCGGGGGCACCTCGTCGTCGTCGACCTCGGTCACGTCGTCGTCGTCCCTCAGCTCGTCCGGCACCGCGCCCGGCCGCGTGGACGCCGGAGCCGCGGCGTCGTCGATCAGGCCGGCCTCATCCTCGTCGCCCGGCTCAACGTCGGCCGTCTCGTCGCGGCGGACGAGGAGGTGGCGGAAGACGGTGTCGTGGATCTCGAGGACCCTCTCCAGCTCACCGATCCTGGTGGTGTCGAGCTGGAGCTGGAGGATGACGTAGTGGCCGTCGCGGTGGTGGCTGACCTCGTAGGCCAGCCGCCGCTTGCCCCACATGGTCGTCTTCAGGACCTCCCCGCCCAGGCCCTGCACCAGGGTCTCGACCGAGTCGGTCGCCGCCCGGAGCGCCTCGTCGTCGAGGTCCGGCCGGACGATGTACATGAGCTCGTAGTCGCGCACCACGTGCGCACCTCCTTTCCTGTGGGCTGAACGGCGTCCGGCAGGGGCCCTCGCCGAGGTGGCCAAGGCGAGGCACTGGACGCAGGAAAGCTGCGGAAGCGCGAGTGTACCAGTCCGGGGACTGCGGGGCGGTCACGGTGGACCGCCGGCGTCAGATGGCGTCCGGCCTGCCCTGGAGCTCCACCATCGCGGCGTCCGTCTCGACGCAGCCTCCTGCGGTCCGGTACGCGAGGCCCGTCGCGTCCGGCACCGCCAGCCTGGTCGCCACCAGGCGGCCGCCCTCCTCGGCCCAGTCGAGGGTCTCGCCGGGGCGGATGCCCAGGCGCTCGCGGAGACGCTTGGGAATCGTGACCTGTCCCGCCGCCGACACCGTCGCCCTCATACCCACCGACTGTATGGGGTCCGGCCCTCCGAGTCCATCCCCGGGCGTGGGGCCTGGCTCAGACGATCGGTCGCCGGAGCTGGATCTCCTGGCCGCGCAGGCCGGCCATCCAGCGTTCCACGTCGTCGGGATGGCGGGGCAGCGCGGCGCTCAGCACCCGGCAGCCGTCCTCCGTGACGAGCACGTCGTCCTCGATGCGGATGCCGATGCCCCGGAGCCCTTCCGGCACGGTGAGGTCGTCCGGCTGGAAGTAGAGGCCGGGTTCCACGGTCAGCACGTGCCCGGGTCGCAGGCGGCCACCCCGGTACTCCTCCTCACGGGCGTGGGAGCAGTCGTGGACATCGAGACCGAGCATGTGGGAGGTGCCGTGCAGGGTGTACCGGCGATGGAGCTGGCGGTCCTCGGCCAGAGCCTCCTCGGCGCTGACCGGGAGGATGCCGAGCTCCTCCAACCCGGCGGCCAGCACCCGCATCGCCGCCCGGTGCGGATCGAGGAACGCCGCCCCCGGCCTGACCTCGGCGATCGCCGCCTCCTGGGCTCGGAACACCAGTTCATAGAGCCGGCGCTGGACGCCGGTGAAGCGTCCCGAGACGGGCAGCGTGCGCGTGATGTCCGCCGTGTACAGGTCGGCACCCTCGACGCCGGCGTCGAGGAGAAGCAGCTCGCCGCTGCGGACCTCCCCGTCGTTCCTGGTCCAGTGCATGGTGGTGGCGTGGAAGCCTCCGGCGGCGATCGTCCCGTAGCCGACGTCGTTGCCCTCGACCCGTGCCCGGAGGTTGAAGACGCCCTCCACCACGCGCTCGCCCTGCTCCATGGCCTCGGGCAGAGCCCGCACCGCGTCCTCGAAGCCGCGGATCGTCGAGGCCACCGCCCGTTGCAGCGCTCCCACCTCGTAGGCGTCCTTGACGAGGCGCAATTCGCTCAGCACCTCCGCGACCCGCCGCTCCCGGGATGGGTCGCCCGGCTGGGCGACCAGCGCATCGACCACCGGGTCGAGGCCCCGCAGCGCCAGGACCTCGCCGCCGAGCTCGGCCAGGTCCTCTGCGAGGCGGCCGAGCGGGGCGCAGTCGACGCCGAGCAGATGGGCCGATTCCTCCACGCCGCGCCGCGGCCCGACCCACAGCTCGCCGGTCAGCGGGTTGGTGAAGAAGGCCGGGGTCGAGCGGTCGGCCCGTGGCTCCACGTACAGGGTCGCCCGGTGCCCTCCGGACTCCGCGTCCGACCGCAGGACGAGGACCCCCCCCGGCTCGGTGTGCCCGGCCAGCCAGTAGAAGTCGCTGCCCGGGCGGAACCGGTACTCGACGTCATTCGACCGCACCTGGGCCAGCCCCGCAGGGATCACCAGGTGGGCTCCCGGGAAGGCCCCCGAAACCGCCTCGCGGCGCCGGGCATGGAACGGCGCGGCGGGGTGCGTCGCGGCGGGGAAGGCGCTCGCCGGCTCCCAGTCCCGTGACATCAGCTCGATGAGGGACTGGGGGGTGCGGGGGTAGGTCAGATTGGTGTCCGGCTTCTCGGGCTGCTCGGGCTGCTCCATCCTCACCAGCGTAGCGCCGCGCCGGCCGTCTCAGCGGGGAGGCGGCGGGTAACAGAAACAGTGCGTTTGAGCCACAAGCGGCTAATGCATCTAGCTCGCCAGGAGGGGGCGGGTCACACTACGTGGAGCCCATGACGCGATCCACGCCCGATCCAGCCTGCCGTCTCTGCCACCGTGGTCCCGCCGCAAGCGCCACGCTGCACCAGCATCGCGGCGTGATGGGAAGGCCGCAGCACCGCGTCCTCCGCGGCCCCCTGTGCCGTCAGTGCGGGCTCATCGCCTGGCGGGAGATGACGCTGCGCACGGTCACCCTGGGCTGGTGGGGGGTGGTCTCCCTGGTGGTCACGCCGCTGACGCTGGCCATCAACATCGTGGCGCTGGTGCGGCTGCTGCAGGTCCCCGCCGCCCCCGCCGTCCCCGATCCGGCCCTGGTCTGGAGGGTGTGGTCGCCCCAGGGTCCCTCCCTGACGCCCGCCGGGGACTGACCTCAGAGGCCGAGGGCGGTCACCCCCAGGCCGATCCCCATGGCGATGACGGCCGCCGTCACTAGGAGCAGGACGGCGCGTTCCAGCGGCCGCAGCCTGTAGGGGGCGGGCAATGCGGTCCAGGCCAGGGCCACCAGGAAGCAGAGGACGATGGGGAGCAGGAGCGAGTTGACGATCTCGACGGCCACGGCCAGGCCGACCAGGGAGGGGCTCACCAGGACCAGGGCGGCGGCGGCCGCCAGCGAGCCGAAGTAGATGCCGTAGAAGAGCGGTGCCTGGCGCACGCGCTGGTTGAGGCTCCGGGGCGTGCCGGCCATCTCCGCGAACGCCCAGGAGGCGGCGAGGGAGACGACGATGCCGGCCACCAGCGCAGCGCCCGTCGTCCCCAGGACGAAGGCCAGGCGCCCGCCCACCTCGCCGAGGGATGGCGTCAGCGCCTTGGAGATCTGCCCCACGGAGTTGAGGGGCCCGGCGTGATGGTTGAAGAGGGTGGCGCCGGCGGCCACCAGGACCGCCATCATCACCACCTGCGTGGCCACGGCCCCCAGCGCGGTGTCGACGCGGGCTCCGCGCAGGTCCCGGTGGCCCAGGCCCTTGTCCACGATCGCCGCCTGCTGGTAGAAGATCATCCAGGGCATGACGACGGCGCCGACGTTGGCCGCCACCAGTGAGAGGTAGGCGGTGTTGCCGAGGGGCTGCCCCGACGCGACGCTGCCGACCAGCGCCCCCGCGTCCGGGCGGGCGAGGGCGGCGGCGAGGATGAACGCAAGCTCGAACAGGCCGAGGCCGATGCCGATCAGCTCGACCCGGCGGTAGGTCCCGGAGACGACGACGAGGGCGAGGAAGGCCGCGGCCGCAGGCACGACGATGAAGGTCGGCAGACCGACGATGGCGGCCACACCGGCGATGCCGGCGAACTCCGTGACGAGCGCCCCGGTGGTGCTGATCAGCAGGGCGGAGACGGAGAGCATCGCCCAGCGGCGGCCGAAGCGCTCGGCGATCAGCTGCGCGTGTCCCTTGCCGGTGGCGATGCCGAGCCGGGCCGTCAGCTCCATGACCACATAGAGGACGGGGATGAGGACGATTTGCAGCGGGAGCAGCCGGTAGCCCCACGTCGCTCCGGACTTGGCGGCGGTGACGATGCTGCCGACGTCGGTGTCCGCGAGCATCACCATCACGCCTGGACCGACCACGCCGGCGATCCAGAGCCAGCGCAGGTGGTGGCGGGGGTGGCGGTCCGCTGTCCCGGCGGCGGCCGGAATGGACGCCGCCTTGAGGTCCTCCGCCGTCTGTGCTTTCTGGAACAAGCTCTTCCGTGCTCCGGCCGACATCACTAGTGCCGCGGCGTCAGGGTGGCACACGGCGTGGCGCAGGCGACCTGGCGCCCCGAGAGCCCGGGGAGTCGGAGCTTCCGCGGCTGCGCCGCCGGCGTGCGGTTCAGCCCGCGGCGCAGCCGGCGAGTCGCGCCGCCTCCCGGCGCACCGCCTGGCGCAGCTCCTCCGGACCGACGATGGAGAAGTCCATGCCCAGGCCCGCGAGACGGCGGGCGATCCACTCCAGGTCGTCCGACCCCATGCGCAGCAGCACCGCGCCGTCCTCCCCCTGGAGCGTCCCCACGGTGGGGTGGACCCTCCGCCGCGCCTCCTCCAGGGAAGCCCGCAGCCTGACCGTGGCCATCCACGGGTACGGCACCGTGGCGAGGCTGCGCTGCATGTGCGCCATCAGGTCGAACGCGACCGGGCGCTCGAACGTGACCCGGGTCGTCTCCACGGTGAGCAGACGGTCGAGGCGGAAGGTGCGCAGGTCGGCACGGAGGTGATCCCAGGCGACCAGGTACCACTGGCCGCTCTGGAAGGCCACGCCGTAGGGGTCGACGAGACGCTCGGTCTCCTCGCCGCGCGCCGAGCGGTAGCGGACGCTCAGCCGTGTGCCGTCACGGGCGGCCGAGCTCAGCGTGAGCACCGTCTCGCTGTCCGCACGTCCCTGGGCGACGGGGGCGAGGCCGAGGTCCAGCGTCTCCTGGGCGGCGCGCAGACGGTCGCGGAGCGAGGCGGGCAGCACCCGGTCCAGCTTGGCGAGCGCGCCCTGCACGGCCGGACCCTGCGGCGTCAGCCCGAGCCGCTGTGCGGCCAGCAGGCCGAGAACGAGGACGAGCGCCTCGTCGTTGGTGAACATGAGCGGCGGTAGCCGGAAGCCGGCGCGCATGTGGTAGCCGCCGGCCCTCCCCCGTTCCGCCTCCACGGGGATGCCCATCTCCTGCAGGCCGGTCATGTAGCGCCGGACCGTCCGGGGCGAGATCTCCAGGCGTCTGGCGATCTCCGCTCCGCTCAGGCTGCGGTGGACCTGGAGCAGCTCCAGGAGGGTGAGGAGGCGTCCCTTGGAGAGATCCACGGCCTCCGATGATATAGGACCGAAACTGTCCACATGGCGTTCTACGCTGGGGCCATGATTCATCCTGAACTGAGCCTGCAGCTCGCTCGCGAGCGCCACCGCGACCTCGTCGGCCGGGTCGACCATCTCCACCTGACCGGCCACGCGATCCGGGAGGCCGCGAACCGGCCGGCCCCCGGAAAGGGGGTGGGGCTGGTGGTCAGCGGGGGACTCGAACCCTCGACCTCGCGGATGTGAACCGCGCGCTCTAACCAACTGAGCTAGCTGACCGTGGAAGGCCCCCGAGTCTAGTCCGGCCGAGGGGCGCGCTGATGCTAGATTCACGTCGGAATGGAGGAGAGCGCGGAGCCGGCCCGGACCGCGCCCGGCGCCGGAGGACGCGTTGCCGTCGTGACGGGGGGTGGCCGCGGCATCGGCGCGGCCACCGCGCGGCTGCTGGCCGAGCAGGGATGGGACGTCTGCGTCGGCTATCGCTCCGACGAGGCGTCAGCGGCCGCCGTGCGCGACGCATGCCGGTCGATGGGGCGCGCCGCCATCAGTCAGCGGGTCGACGTGTCGTCGGAGGCGGACATCGTCGAACTCTTCGCGGCCGTGGATGCCCGGCTCGGCCCGCTCCGGGCGCTGGTGAACAACGCCGGCATCGTCGTCGGAACGGCCCGCCTCGACGAGATGACGTGGGAGAGGGTGCGCAGGACGATGGAGGTCAACGTCGTCGGGGCCTTCATCGCCGCGCGCGAGGCGGTCCGGCGGATGTCCACCAGCCATGGCGGCGCGGGGGGGAGCATCGTCAACGTCTCCTCGGCGGCAGCCCGACTGGGCAGCCCCGGCGAGTACGTCGACTACGCCGCCTCCAAGGCGGCCATCGACACGATGACGATCGGGCTGGCCCGCGAGGTCGCGGCGGAGGGGATCCGCGTCAACGCCGTCCGCCCCGGGCTCATCGAGACCGGCATCCATGCCGGCGCTGGGCAGCCGGACCGGGTGGCGCGGCTCGCCCCCTCCATCCCCATGCAGCGCGGCGGCCACCCCGAGGAGGTCGCGTCGGCCATCGTCTGGCTCTGCTCCGACGCCGCCTCCTACGTCACCGGTGCCCTGCTCGATGTGAGCGGCGGCCGCTGAGCCCAGGCCCCGCCCCTCGCCGGCTATGCCTCCGCCTGCGCCAGATAGGCCGCCTCGTCCATCAGGGACGCGCCGCTCTCGTCGACGTCGGTCAGCCTGATCATCCACCCGTCCTCGTAGGGGGAGTGGTTGACCCTCTCCGGGCTGGCGGCGAGCGTGCCGTTCACCTCGCTCACCGTCCCGCCCAGCGGTGCGTACAGGTCGCTCGCCGCCTTGACGGACTCCACGACACCGAACCTCTCGCCGGCCCGGAGGCGCGTGCCCACGGCAGGCAGCTCCACGAAGATCACGTCGCCGAGCTGTGACTGGGCACCGTCCGAGATGCCCACAGTGGCCGTCCCGGCGTCGAGGCGCACCCACTCGTGGGTCTGGGTGAAGCGGTAGCCGGAGAGGTCAGGCATGTCGGCTCCTCAGCGTGGTCGCTTGTAGAAGGGAAGGGGGACGCGCCGTGCGGGCGCCTCCTGGCCGCGGATGTCGACGGTGAGCGGCGCCTCGGCGTCGAGGTCCGGCGGCACATACGCGGCGGCGATGCCGTGTCCGAGGCTGAAGCTGAATCCGCCGCTGGTGACCTCCCCCACGGTCGCCCCGTCCACCATGACGGCCATGCCGTGGCGCGGGATGTGCCGCGGGCCGAGGGCCAGCCCGATGAAGCGCCGCGGAGGGCTCTCTGGGTCGATCTCGAGCAGCCGCGCGGAGCCGATGAAGTCGCCCTTGGCACGGGCGACGGTCCAGCCGATGCCGCAGCTGTACGGGTCGACCCCTTCGTCCATGTCCTGCCCGTACAGACGGAGCCCTGCCTCGAGCCGGAGGGTGTCGCGTGCCCCGAGGCCTGCCAGCAGCATCCCCCGGCCGCTGCCCGCATCCACCAGGGCGTCCCACAGCGACGTCGCGTCGGTGGCGGCGCAGTACAGCTCCAGGCCGTCCTCGCCGGTGTAGCCGGTTCGCGAGATGCGGCAGTCGATCCCTGCCACCGACCCGAGGGAGGATCGGAAGGGGCGGAGGGTCTCCAGCCGGAACCCGGTCAGAGGCTGGACCGTCGCGACGGAGTCAGGTCCCTGCACCGCCAGCAGCGCCGTTGCGTCGCTCTCGTCGCCGAGCACGGTGCCGGGGGCGAGGTGCGAGCGCATCCATGCCACGTCGACGTGGCGCCGTGAGCCGTTGACGATGACCAGGAAACCGCCGTCGACCCGATAGACGATGAGGTCGTCGACGATGCCACCGTCCTCGTTGCACATCGCCGTGTAGAGGGCACCCCCGGCGACGAGCCGCGTCACGTCGTTGGCGACGAGGTGCTGCACCGTCGCCGTCGCCGATTCCCCGGTCAAGCGCACCTCGCCCATGTGCGAGAGATCGAACAGCCCGCAGCCCCGCCGGACGGCCATGTGCTCCTCGCGCATCGAGGTGTACTGCAGCGGCATGTCGTAACCGGCGAACTCGACCATCGTCGCCCCGGCGGCGATGTGGCGGGAGTGCAGGGGCGTCGTCGAGACCATCGGCTCGGGAGTCTACGCGGGTGCGTCAGGTCCCCTGGCGGGGCGGCCCGGCCACCACAGCGGGACGGCGAGCGCTATCCTGGCCTCCAGGGTGATCCGGATCCCCCCGCGGCGCCTCGCGTGCCGGGGCGGGGGAGCCGACCGCAGCCCTTCACCTGGAGCACCCCGCGGTGCGACGCACTTTCGCCGAGTTCCGAAGCCCGAGCCGGGCCCCCCGCGGAGCCGGGCGCCGTCTGACGGTGCGCCGCGCCCTCGCGCTCGTGGTCCTGGTGGCCGCCGTGTGGCTCGTCGCCTCCGTCCGCTCGGGCCCGGGTCTCGCTGCGGCCCCCACCCCGACTCCAACCACAGCCCCCTGCCGCGGGGTGACATGCTCCTCGTCCACCCTGGAGCCGACCCAGTCGGCGACACCGGTGGCGACGCCGGTGCCGACGGCGACGCCCACGCCGGCGCTCCCCACCGTGGCTCCGACGCCCTACTCGGAGGCCATCGTCAACGCTCCGCCGACCGGCACCCTGCCGACGATCGCCGGCAACACCGCGATCGTCCCCCGCCCCAACGGGGCCGGCTCTCCGCTCCCCACCATCGGCCTGCTGGCCATCGTGTTCTTCGGGCTGATGGCGGGCACCTGTTTCTTCCTCTTCTTCCGCATCCGGTGAGCCCGCCCAGACCCGCCGGGGCGCGTTCGGGGGAGCGCGGGGCGATCCGGGGGTGCTGCCTCGGGCTGGCCCTGATGATCGTGCTCACCGGCGCGGTCGCCGTCCTCCTCCTGCGGCTCACCGACACGCCCGACCTGGGGTCGCCCCCCTCGGGGCCGGACGACGGCGGCAGCCAGCAGGCGATCGCCACCACTCTCGCCAAGGCGGTCGCCAGCGGCCTGTCCAGCTCGGCGCAGACGACCATCCTGGTCAGTGAACACGATCTCACGGTCCTCGCCGCCGAGAACAACCCCGACCCCGACCTGTTCACGAAACCGCAGGTCCGCTCCCGCGGCGGCGTCCTGGTGCTGAGCGCCGGAAGCCACCTCGGGCCGATGGCCGTCGTGACCACGGTGAAGCTCAGCCTCCATCTCACGGGATCGGGTGGCATCTCGCTCGGCGTCGTCGAGCTGGACGTCGGCGATCAGGTCATCCCCGGCTTCCTGCGCTCGGCGCTCGACCCGCGCGGAAACGCACCCTTCAGCTTCTCCCCCTTCCTGGACGCGACGGGGATGAGCGCGTTTCGCTCCCTGCTCGAGTGCGTCGTCGCCGCCCCAGGGGGGATCGACCTGGGCTTCCACCGGCAGGGGTCTGCGGCCGACCCGAGCGTCTGCTCAACCGCGCCGGCCGCCGCCTGACCCGTGAGTTAGGGAGCCTTCCCTCAGCCGGTTTCCTCTGCGGGATCATCGGCGTCGACGTAGGCCGAACGGTCGACACGGTGGCCCAGCAGGTTCGCCTGGACCGAGAACAGCTGGTCCATCAGGTGGACGATGGTGACGCCGGCTCGGAGTTCTGGCACCGGTGCCGGGAGGGTTTCGGCGAGGCGCCGAAGCCGGTCCTCCATCGCCAGCGGCACCCGCTTGCGGCCCACCAGCATCAGCTCCTCGCACTCGGCGATGACCCGGTCCACCCGCCGGATGGGCAGATCCACCCGCCGCCGCGCGCGCTCGCGACGCTGCCGGTCACGGATGTGCTCGGCGATCTGCTGGTTGGTGAGGCGGAAGGGCGAGATCATGTCGGTGTCTACGAATGGCGGAGCCGTCGGGTTCGCTCTCAGCCATGTTCCACCGGGTTCCTGTCGAGACCATGACGCGCCCGCCGGTGCCGGCGACCTGCCTCTAGGAGCTGGGAAGCGGGATGCTCTGGGCGATGGAGGCGATCTTCACCGCCCAGTTCGGGTCGGTGGCGTAGTCGACGTTCATCCCCCGCAGCGTCGGCCCGTGGTAGTAGGCGCCGCCCGGAGTCAGGTAGTTGATCTTCACCACGTTGGCGACCCACAGGATGCAGGCCGAGAAGCTGGGGAAGCTCATCGCATCGCCGTAGGGGTTGCTGTCGTCGGCCCCGTAGCCGAAGAGGTTGTTCTTGTCGCGGGCGATGGCACTGGTGCCCCATCCCGACTCCAGGATGGAGTGGGCGACGAGGTAACGGGCGCTGACGCCGTACAGCTGCTCCGCCTGCATGTAGGCCGAGCCGAGGCCGGCCAGGGCGGTGCCGTCAAGGAAGGCGTCGATCGTCTCGGCGTTCTCACCGGAGGGGAGGGTCAGGTCCGTGTCCTCCGTGAAGGTGGGCCCCGCGACCGGCTGGTAGATCGTCCCCCCGGAGCCTGCCGCCGCCTGAGCCGCCTCCTCCTGCTGGATTGCGGTGTTCAGCTGCTGCTGGTCCTGGCTGACCGTGGCCTGTGCCTGGGCGGCGTCCTGGGCTGCGGTCTCCTCGTCGTCGGAGATGATCACGGCCTCCGTCGCCATCTGGGCCTGTGCCGCCTGTGCCAACGCCTGTGCCTGGGAGTCGCTGGACAGCGCGGTCTGCGCCTCGTGCTGCTCGGCGGTGATGGAGGTCACCAGGGCGTCGCCCGCGGAGGCGACATGGCCCACGTCACTGAGGCGCTGCATCAGGTCACCGAGATTACCGGCGGCGACGATGTAGTCGATGGTGTCGCCGCCCGCGGCGGCCTCGTAGCTGGCGCGCAGGAACGCGGTCAGCTCGGCCTGCTGCTGGGCTATCTCGGCGGTGAGCTGCGCGACCAGTGCCTGGTCGGCGGCCACCTGCGCGTTGAGAGTGGTGACCTTCGACTGCAGCGTCGCCAGTTGCGACTGCGCCTCGGCGAGCTGCGCCTGGTCGGAGGTGACCTGGTTCTCGGCGGTGGTGGCGGCGGACTGTGCCTGGGACAGCGCCTGCTTTGCCGCCGCGACGTCCGCCGCCGACCCCGAGTCGGCCTGTGCCGCTGGGGCGATCGCCACGAAGGCCGCGACGATCCCCATGGTCACCGCGAGCAGCCGCAGAGTTGGGCGGGCGTGGGGGAGCCCCAACTGGCGCATGAGGCGAGTATGGGAAGACGACCCCGGACGTGATCAGCGTCGATGTCGCGAGTCAGTCATCGAGCCGTCGCGGCTTCGTCGCGAGTCCGCCATGGCGCCGGGTCAGGGCCGGCGGCCGGGACCTCGCGGTGCTAGGAGGCCTTGCGCTCGAGGAGGCGTTCCTGCACGTCGGGGGCCTGGGCGCCGGTGCGCTCCAGCTCCACCGCGTAGCGCGGTCCGCAGGCGGTGCACTCGGTGTGGCCGCCGATCGGTGTCCCGTCGGCGCCGTAGTAGATGACGGTCAGACGTGGAGCGCTGCAGCGGGGGCACGTGGTGGGCGTGGCCATCGGCGTTCTCCGAAGTCGTTCCTGCGGGCGATGACATCATGGCACGGTGGTGGTCACGGAGGGAGCCGCCCGCCCCGGGCCCCGCCGTTGCTCTAACCTCGAGCCCCTTGGCAGTGTCGGCGACCGACCCGCAGCTGCTCCGGTATCTCGACGAGCTGTACCTGTGGAACCGGAGGATCCACCTCACCACCGTGCCCCGCGAGCAGGCCCTCGAACGGCACGTGGGCGAGGCCCGGCGGCTGCTCCTGGCGGCCGACCCCCCCGCTGGCGCGCGCGTCGTGGACATCGGCTCGGGCGGCGGCGTCCCGGGGCTCGTGATTGCCATCCTCCGCCCCGACCTTCACGTCCTGCTGGTGGACTCGGACCGGCGCAGTGCCGGCTTCCTCACGCATGCCGCCGCCATCTGCGGATGCCCGGGCGTGAGGGTGGTGGCCGGGCGGGCGGAGGAGCTGGGGCACGAGCCCGCCCATCGGGCCGGGTACGACCTCGCCGTCTCCCGGGCGGCGGCGGCGCCTCCGGTGCTGTGCGAGCTGGCCCTGCCCCTGCTGCGGGTCGGAGGGAGGCTCCTGGCCCTGGTCGGCGACGCCGAGGCGGCGATCGCGTCCTGCCTCGTGGCGTCGTCGTCCTGCGGGGGCGGTGCACCGTCCGTCGCGGCCCCGGGGATTCTCGCCGTCTCCAAGCTCTCGCCGACTCCCGACGCCCTGCCGCGACGGGTGGGGTTGCCGGCCCGCCGCCCGCTCGGGAGGGACCCTACGGCCCCCTCCTGATCCCGGGCCCGGCGTCCCCCTGAGGGACCACCCCGCGGCGGCGCAGTGCCTCGATGGCGGCCGCCCGTTCGTCCCACGGGACAGCCCCGCCGGCCGTCTCGATGGTCTTCTCATGGCCCTTGCCGGCCAGCAGAACGGTGTCGCCTGCCGCTGCACCGCCGATGGCGAACGCCACCGCCTGCGCCCGGTCCGCGACGAGGTGGAGGTTCACCCCCCGGACGGCGCCCCCCGCCTCGGCGCCGGCGGCGATCTCCTCGATGATGGTCTGACGGTCCTCGTCGCGGGGGTCCTCGTCGGTGACGACGACGACGTCGGCGAGCCGCGCGGCGACCTCGCCCATGGCGGGGCGCTTCTCGCGGTCGCGCTCGCCCGCCGAGCCGAAGACGGCCCAGAGACGTCCGCCCGTCGCCGCCCGCAGCTCCGTGAGCACCGTCTCCAGGGCGTCCGCGGTGTGCGCGTAGTCGACCACCACCTGGAAGGTCTGGCCGAGGTCGACACGCTCCATCCTCCCGGTCACCCGCTCCAGACCGGCGAGTCCCTGCACCACCCGATCGAGGTCGGCACCGCTGCCACATGCGGCACCGATGGCGGCCAGAGCGTTGGCGGCGTTGAAGCCTCCGGCGAGGCGGAGCGACACGGGGCTCCGGCCCCACGGCGTGGCGGCCGTGAAGCGGACGCCGGCCGCGTCGACGCGAAGGCCGAGCGCCGCCAGGTCGGCGCCGGGGGCGCCGGTCACGCTGTAGACGAGACGGCGGGCGACGGGGACCTGGATCAGGCTGGGAAAGGCGAAACCGTCGTCGGCGTTGAGCACGGCGAGGCCCTGCGGGCGCCCGGACACCATCTCCAGCAGTCGCCGCTTGGTTCGCAGGTATCCCTCACGGCTGCCGTGGACGTCCAGGTGCTCGGAGGTGATCCGGGTGAACACCGCGATGTCGTAGTCGACGTCGTCGACGCGGTGGAGATGCAGGGCATGCGACGAGGTCTCGATGGCGACGCGGGTGCAGCCCGCGGCGGCCAGCCCGGCCAGGCGCCGGTGCAGCTCCGGCGCCTCAAGGGTGGTGATCCTCGCCGGGTTCGGCGTGACCTCGTCGCCCACCCTTGCGTCCACGGTGCTCAGGCTCGCCGCCTTCTCTCCGGCTTCGCGCCACGCCGCCCACAGCATCGTGGTGGTGGTCGTCTTGCCGTCGGTCCCGGTGATTCCGGCCACCAGCATGCGGCGCGACGGATGGCCGGCGGCCGCGGCGGCCAGGGCGCTCAGGGCAACCCGGCTCGCCTCCACCAGGATGAGCGGCACCGAGCCCGGGATCGGGGGGTCGGGGAGACGCTCGGCGACCACGCCGATCGCCCCGGCGGAGACGGCCGCCGAGGCGAACCGATGCCCGTCGACGTGGAATCCGGGGACGGCGACGAAGAGGACGCCGGCGCCGCTGCGGCGGGAGTCGTACTCGACAGCGGACACCTCGGGATCGAGAGCCACGTCCGGCGACATCCCGGCACTGCGGAGAAGTTCACGGAGTTTCATGCAGGCAGCGCCTGCACCGAGGCGGACCGGATCGCCTCCAGGGACTCGATGAGGGTCCTGAACTTGACGTCGGTCTCGGCGATCTCTGCAGCGGGGTCCGAGCCGGCGACGATGCCCGCCCCCGCGTCGAGGCGCACCTGGCGCGGCGTGATCAGGGCACAGCGCACGCTCACCACCCACTCACCGTCCCCGCGACCGTCGACCCAGCCGACGAGGCCCGCGTACAGGCCGCGCGGGGCAGGTTCCAGCTCCTCGATGAGGGCGGCCGCCGCGTCGGTGGGGGTTCCGCAGACAGCCGGTGTCGGGTGCAGGGCCGCGGCCAGCTCCAGGGCGCTGGGTGCCGGGGGTCGGAGCGTCCCACGCACGGACGAGGCCAGGTGCCAGGCGGTGGCGGTGGCGAGCAGGTGAGGGGTCGGCTCGACCGCCAGCTCGCTGCAGTACGGGGCGAGAGCGTCGGTCACCGCCTCCACCACGGGGGCGTGCTCGTGAAGGTCCTTCGCCGAGCGGAGGAGCGCGGCCGCGATCAGCGCGTCGCGGCCGGGCTCCGGCGAACGGGCCGCCGTCCCGGCGACGGGCAGGGACAGCACCTGGTCGCCCTCCCGCCGCACCAGGGTCTCCGGGGTTGCGCCGAGGAAGGTGCCGGCGGCCCCCGCCGGCGAGGCGAAGAGGTGGCAGCCGGGGTTCCGCCGGCGCAGCTCCGCGAGGAGCGTCCGGACGTCGATGCCCGGGTTGGCCGCGACGAGGCTGCGGGCCAGCACCACCTTGGTCAGGCGGCCCGCCCCGATGCGCCGCACGGCCTCGGCCACCGCGGCACCGAAGCCGGCGACCGAGGGCTCGGGTTGCCAGACGAGCGGGGAGAGCTGCCGCCCATGGAGATCCCGGTTGCCGCGGGCGACGTCGCCCGCGGCCGTCGCGCGCGGTCGCGCCCGACCCGCGGGCACCGGCATCGCCATGGCGCCCGTCCCTGTTCGGGAGACGACCTGCACGGTCCTGGAGGCGGCGGTGGCAACCGTGACGCTCTCGGGGACGAAGAGGGAGGCGGCCCGGTCACCCCGGAAGGGGAGGCTGCCGACGATCACCGCGTCGCCGATCCCGAGCTCGGCCAGTGCGGCGTCGGCCAGCCGGGCGGCCCGCACGGCCTGGTCCCGGCCGGGGGGAATCTCGAGCCGCCGAGCCTCCCCGGTGCCCACCACCCCCATCACGTCCCGCTCCAGCAGGAAGCCTCCCGGTTGCCACAGGGAGAGGAGGTCCATCGCGTCCCCCGATGCCGGGGTGTCGCCGCGCCCGGAGGCGAACAGGCCGCCGGTCACGTCCGTGTCCCCGCCACCACCTGGACGGTGCCGAAGCCGAGGAGGAACCGCCGGGTGTCGGGGAACCCGGCATCCCGGAAGAGCGCAATGAGAGCCGCTCCGTCGGGGAGGTATGCGTTGGACGCCGGGAGGTACCGATACGCGTCGCCGTCGGAGAGGAGGGCGCCGATGCGCGGCACCACTCGGTCCATCCACGTCGCCTGGATCCAGCGCGTGACGGGCCGCGGCTCGGCCAGGTCGACGACCGCGACGCGCCCACCGGGGCGGACCACCCGGGCCATCTCGGCGACGCACCGGCCGAGGTCCACGACGTTGCGCATGGCGAAGCCGGAGGTGGCCCCGTCGACGCTGCCGGCCGCCAGCGGGAGGTCGAGGATGTCGGCGCGAACGAACTCGCCCGGGCCGTGAGCACGGGCGAGCATCCCCTCTGAATGGTCGAAGCCGATGGTCCTGTAGCCGGCGCGGCCCAGCTCGCGGCACATCTCGCCGGTCCCGCAGGCGAGGTCCGCGACGACGGCTCCGCGGGGGAGGCGCAGCTCCCGGACCGCCCGGCGGCGCCAGAGGACGTCGAGGCCCCCGGTCATGACGTGGTTGATCAGGTCGTACCGCGGGGCGATGCGGTCGAACATCGCGTCCACGACCTGAGCCTTCTCGTCGGCGCTGGGGAGGGTCACGGCCATCCATCATCGCCGAGGGGGCGGCCGGAATGGCGGTCCTGGAGAAGGCCGGGGCCGGCTCACCCCTGCAGGACGACACCCTTGCCGAGGTCGCGCAGCACGTCCCGTCGCAGCTTGCCGAGGGCGGCCCGCGGCAGGGAGTCGACGACGACCAGTTCGCGGGGAGCGCGGTGCCGTCCAAGGACAGCCCCCACCCGGTCGCGGAGCTCCCCCAGGGAGGGCGGCGCCCCGGGTCCTGTGGCCACGACTGCGACCACCACCCGCTCGCCCCAGACCGGGTCGGGGCGTCCGAACACAGCACAGTCCTCGACCCCCGGAAGACGGCGCACGACGGCCTCCACATCCCCCGGCCAGACGTTCTCGCCCCCGGTGACGATGAGGTCGTCGAGCCGGCCGAGGACGTGAAGCCGGCCGTCCCCGTCGAGACGCCCGGCGTCGCCCGTGGGCAGCCAGCCGTCCGGGGTCAGGCCGGCGGAGGAGCCCTCCCGGTAGCCGCGCAGCAGCGTCGGCCCCCCCAGCTCGATCTCCCCCGCTTCGCCGATCCGCACTCCGACCCCTGGGAGGGGGACGCCGTCATAGACGACACCGCCGCAGCTCTGGGTCAGCCCGTAGGTGACCACGCAGCGCGCGCCCGCCTCCGCAGCCCGCTGAGCCAATGCGCTGTCCATGCCTCCGCCACCCACCACCATGGCGCGGTATCCGCCCAGGTCGATTCCGGACTCGAGGCACCGGGACAGCAGCGTGGGGACGACGGAGACGAAGCGAACCCCGGCGGGCGGAAGGAGATCGTCCCCCTTCCGGAAGACGAGGGGGACCCCGGCGAGCAGGCTCCTCAGCACCACGAGGAGCCCGCCGATGTGTGACAGGGGCAGGCAGCTCACCCAGCCGTCGCCATCGCCGGCGCCCAGCGCCGTCAGCGAGGCGGACACCGCCGCCTCCACCGCCCGGTGGGTCAGCTCGACGAGGCGCGGTCGCGCGCTGGACCCGGACGTGGGGACGATCAGTCCGACGGAGGCGTCGGCGGGACGGCCGCGGGTCAGCCGCTTCCACCCGGGACCGGTGACGGACACGGTCGGTTCGGCACGGACGAGGAGGTCGCGGGCCGCCGCCGCCGGCAGCCGAGCGTCGATGGGAAGCAGCGCCGCCTCCGCGGCCCACACCTGTTCGACGATGCCGCGCCACGGGTCGCCCGGAGAGAGGCACACCGCGACCACGTCTCCACGCCGCAGACGCAGAGGGACAGCCTTGCTCACGCCTCGGCTACCCTACCAAGAGACCCGAAGGAGAGCGATGAACCCAACCGACCCCGACACGACACCGCCCGATTGGCGCCCCCAGGGTGACTTCGCCGACGTCCGCTACGAGACGGCCGGCGGCATCGCCAAGCTCACCATCAACCGGCCAGAGGTGCGCAACGCGTTCCGCCCGGCGACGATCTCAGAGCTGTCCCGCGCCTTCGACCTCGCCCGCGACGATCCCGAGGTGGGCGTCGTCATCCTCACCGGGCAGGGCCGGGAGGCCTTCTGCTCCGGCGGCGACCAGAAGGTGCGCGGGGACGACGGCTACAAGGACGCGAGCGGCGTCGGCCGCCTCAACGTCCTCGACCTCCAGGTGCAGATCCGCCGCCTTCCCAAGCCCGTCATCGCCATGGTGGCCGGCTACGCCATCGGTGGCGGCCACGTGCTCCACCTCGTCTGCGATCTCACCGTCGCCGCCGACAACGCCGTCTTCGGCCAGACCGGGCCGAGGGTGGGCTCCTTCGACGCCGGGTATGGGGCCGGTCTTCTCGCCCGCACCGTCGGCCTCAAGCGGGCCAAGCAGGTGTGGTTCCTCTGCGAGCGGTACGACGCCACCACCGCGGAGCGCTGGGGGCTGGTCAACTGGGTCGTTCCCGTCGACGACCTGGAGTCGCGCACCGTCGACGTCTGCCGGCGGATCCTGGAGATGAGCCCGATGGCGCTCCGACTCCTCAAGGCGGGGTTCAACGCCGACGCCGACGGACTGGCGGGCATCCAGGAGCTCGCCGGGAACGCGACCCTCCTGTATTACATGGGGGAGGAGGCGCAGGAGGGCCGTGACGCCTTCCTGGAGAAGCGACCCCCGAACTTCTCCCGCTTCCCCCGCCGCCCGTGACCGTGGTGCCGGCGGCGAGCCGGCGCGGGCTCGGCCAGGCGGCGCGGATCTGGTGGATGGGTGCCAGGCCCCGGACCCTCGGCGTCGGCGCCGTCCCGGTCCTCATCGGGGCCGCCGCCAGCGGCCATGCCAAGGCATTCCCGACGGTAGCCGCCCTGATCGTCGCCATCAGCCTCCAGGCCGGTGCGAATCTTGCCAACGACTACTTCGACGGGGTCCGGGGCGTGGACAGCCCGGCGCGCGTCGGCCCGAGGCGTCTGACGGCGGGCGGGCTGATGCCGCCCGGGGCGGTGCTCGGAGCCTCGCTGGCCTGCCTCGGGGTCGCCGCCGTGATCGGAGTCTGGCTGATCCTGGCCAGCGGGTTGGCCTGGCTGCTGATCGCGGGGGCCGCGGCCCTGGTGGCGGCCCTTCTCTACACCGGCGGGCCTCGCCCGTACGCCGCCACCGGGGTGGTCGCCGACCTGGCGGTCTTCGCCTTCTTCGGCCTCATGGCGACGGTGGGGAGCGCCGCCGTCCAGGGTGCGGGCGTGCCGGAGCGCACCTGGTGGGCGGCGGTGGCCATCGGGCTGGCGGCCGTGGCCGTGCTCGACGCCAACAACCTCCGCGACCTCGACTCCGACGCCGCCGCCGGGCGCCACACGCTGGCGGTGAGGCTGGGCGATCGCAGGGCGCGCCGCGTCTACGCGGCGCTCATCGTGGGCACCGTCGTGGTGCCCGTCGCGGGCGTCGCCGCCGGCCGGCTCCCCGCCGTCCTGCTCGCGGTCCTGCTCGCCATCCCCGTGGCGGTCGGGCCGCTGCGCCTCGTCCGGCGCCACTCCGGCGACGCCAGGGGCTTGGCGCCGCTCTTGCCGCTCACCGTCCGCTTCCACCTGTTCGCCGGCGTTCTCCTCGCCGCCGCGCTGCTCCTCGCCGATCTCGCCTCCGGCTCACCCCTGGCTCACCCCCTCTGGTAGGTCCTCCCCAGCAGCGCGCGCCCGAGCAGAAGCGCGTTGCGGGGGTTCTCACCGATGCGGCGGACGGCGTAGGGCCACCAGTCCGTCCCGAAGGGGACGTAGACCCGCACCGAGTGCCCGCTCGCCCGCAGCTTCTGCTGCCAGTCGGGGCGGACCCCGTAGAGGAACTCGAACTCGTAGGCGGCCTTGGGCCAGCCGTTCCGCGAGGCCAGCCGAGCGACGGACCGGAGGATCGCGTCGTCGTGCGTGGCGAAGACCGGGCGGAAGCCGGCATCCCTCGCCTCCGGGGCCAGCATCATCGCCGCCAGAGAGAGGTACTCGCGGGTGATGGCGTCCCTCCCCTGGTGGTCGTGCTCCGGGCCCAGGGGAAAGGCCCCCTTGACCAGTCGCACGGCGGTGCGGAGGTGCACCAGGTCGCGAACGTCCGCCCTCGTCCGCAGCAGGCGGGCCTGGAGGGTGATCGCGGCCGGCAGCCCCTTGGCGAGCAGGCGTCGCAGCGCGCGCAGTGTCGGCTCGACCAGCGCCAGGTCCTCCATGTCGAGCATGAGCCGTCCGCCGGCGTCGCCGGCGGCGTCGGCCACCGCCTGGCCGATCCGCTCCGCGTTGCGCTGAAAGGTGTCCTCGCCGCGCAGGTGGCCGATCGCGGTGGGGTCGATGGAGACGTTGACGTCCAGTCCGGCCGCCCCGAGGAGGCCGGCGACGTCAATGCTCGCCTCGACCGTGCGCCGGATGGCGGTCGCGTCGTCGACGTACTCGCCGAGGTAGCAGAGAGAAGCCGAGATGCCCAGGTCGTCGTGCAGGCGTCGCGCGGTGGCGATCGCCGTGCCGCCGTTGCCGATGACGGCGAAGCGACGTGCCAGCACGGTCCGGCCGGCAAGCCGCTGCATCACCTGCTTGGCCCGCTCGCTGCGCGCCAGACCAATCATCGACTCCTGCCAGAGGCCCAAGGTGCCACCCTCCATCGGCGCCGGGTGCGGCTGTCCCTGCGGGCGACCGGCCTCGGCTGGCACGCAAGCCTACAGGCAGTCCGCTCGTGGGCGGCGCCTGCGAATCAGTCCCCCCGGCGGGCGCGCGTGGTAAGACGGCGGCGACCATGCGCCTCCTCCTCCTCCCGAACATCGGGGCGACCCGCGTGTGACCGAGCCCGCCCGCCGCATCCCCTTCTCCGTGGAGCTCCGCCAGCCGGTGATGGGGGTGACCACCCGTGTCGGCTGGCTGATCGAAGGATCCGCCGGCTGGTCGGAGTGGTCGCCGCTGCCGAGCTGGAACCGCCAGGAGATCGTCACCGCCTACCGCGGCGCGCTGGAGGCGGCCGAGCACCCGTTCCCCGAGGCACTGCACCAGAGGGTGGAGGTCAACGCGATGGTGCCCCGCGTGCCCGCCGACGTCGCCGCCAGGATGGCGGTCGCCTCGGGGTGCGGCACCGTGAAGGTCAAGGTCGGCGACCCCGGCGGGGAGGCCCGCGTCGACGCCGTCCGCGCGGCCGTCGGCGGCTCCGTCCGCATCCGCCTCGACGCCAACGGCGCCTGGACAGTGGAGGAGGCGCAGCGGGAGCTGATCCGCTTCGCCACCCGCTTCATCGAATTCGTCGAGGACCCCGTCGCCACTCTCACCGAGATGGCGGCCCTGCGCCGCCGCAGCCCCATCCCCATCGCCTGCGAGATGGCCGTCCGGAGCGTCGACGACATCCACGAGCTGCGGCGACTGGACGCCGCCGACGTGCTGGTCCTCAAACCTCAGCGCCTGGGTGGCATCCGCGCCTCCCTGCACGCCGCCGAGCTGGCCCGGATCCCGGTCATCGTCTCCAGCGCCCTGGAGACCTCGGTGGGGCTGGCCACCTGCCTCGCGGTGGCGGCGGCGCTTCCCGAGATCCCCTACGCGCACGGCGTCGGCACCGCCCTCCTGCTGACCGAGGACGTCACCGCCGACCCGCTCATCCCTGACCAGGGCTGGCTGACCCCTCGCCGGGTCTCCCCCGATCAGCTGCTCACCGCGCCGTGACCGACCGTCCGGGGTCGGACCGTGCCGGCGTTGCCCTCGCCTGCATGGCGCAGCTGGCCGACGAGCTCCACCGCCATGGCCTCCGCCATGTCTGCGTGTCCCCGGGCTCGCGATCGACGCCGCTGGCACTCGCCTTCGCCCGGCACGGCGGCTTCGAGGTCCACGTCCACCTCGACGAGCGCTCCGCCGCCTTCTATGCCCTGGGCCTCGCCCGGGGCTCGGGGGCGCCGGTCGCCACCGTCTGCACCTCGGGGACGGCCGTCGCCAACTGGTTTCCGGCCGCCGTCGAGGCCTCCATGGCCTGCGTCCCCCTCATCCTGCTGAGCGCCGACCGCCCCCCAGAGCTCCGCGGCACCGGCGCCAACCAGACCATCGACCAGGTGGGGATCTTCGGCCGTTTCGTCCGCTGGTCCGCCGACGGAGAGCTGCCCGATGCGGGCCGCGATGCCCCGCGTCGGTGGCGCTCGCTGGCCGCCCGGGCGGTGGCTCACGCCCTGGCCCCCGTCCCCGGTCCGGTGCACCTCAACCTTCCCTTCGAGGAGCCCCTGGTGCCGGCGGCCGTCGCCGTCGCCGTGGATCTGGGTCCGGGCAGCGACGGCCGACCAGGCGGCCGGCCCTGGCGGGCGGTCTCTGTCCCCCCGCACCTGCCGGACGGGGAGGCCGTCGAGCGGCTGGCGGCGCTGGTCACGGCAACCGAGCGTGGCCTCGTCGTCGCCGGGGGCATGGACGACACCGCGGCGGACGCGATCCTCGGCTTCGCCCGCTCGGCGGCGTGGCCGATCGTCGCGGAACCCACCTCCGGGCTGCGCACCGGACCGCCCGCGCTGGCCGCCGGCGCCCTCCTCCTCGAAGCTGAGCCCTTCGCTGCGGGCCACGTCCCCGACGTCGCCGTCCAGTTCGGTGCCACCCCCACCAGCCGGTCCGTCCTCGCCGCCGTGGCGCGGGTGGGGCGCCTTGTCGTCGTCACCCCTCCCGGCACGGAGGCGGACCCCAACCGCGCCGCCGCGATGACCCTACGCTGTGACCCGTCACGGCTGGCGGAGGCGCTCACTCCGCGACTGACGCCCCGCGTCCGGTCGGCGTGGCTGTCGCGCTGGATGGAGGCCGACCGGCTGGCGACGAGCGGCGTCTCCGCGTGGCTGGGCGGGCTCGGCCAGGAGATCTTCGAGGGCCGGGTCGCCCGCGACCTCGCGGCCGCCCTCCCCGACGGCTCCGTGCTCTTCGCCGGCTCCAGCATGCCGATCCGCGACCTGGACAGCTTCATGGCCCCCCGGCCGGGGCTTCGGGTGGTCGGCAACCGCGGGGCGAGCGGCATCGACGGTTCCGTCTCCACCGCGCTCGGCCTGGCGACCGCCATGCGGGAGCGGTCCGGCGCGCGCGCCTTCGCCCTGATCGGGGACCTCGCCCTCCTCCATGACGCCGGCGCCCTGATGTGGGCGCGACGGGGCGGGCACGACCTGGTCGTCGTCGTCGTCAACAACGACGGCGGCGGCATCTTCTCCCTGCTTCAGCAGGCCGAACTGCCCGAGCACGAGGTCCTCTTCGGCACCCCTCACGGGCTCGACCTGGCCGGCTTGGCGACGGCTGCCGGAGCCGGTCACCGCCTCGTCCGCCGCTCCGCCGAACTGGTCCCCGCGGTGCGGGCCGCGACCGAGCAGGGAGGGGTCCAGCTCGTCGAGGTGCGCGCCGATCGCCGCCGCAATGCCGATCTGCACCGGGCCGCGGCGTCGGCCGTGGCGCGTGCCGTCGCCGGCCTGACCGCTGGCTGACCGCTGCCTCCCATCGGACGGCCGGTGGAATCCTGACCTGCGAAATCTGGATTCGGCGATGACCGGGTAAACTCACCGCCATGGCTCAAACTCGCCGCGATCTCCTCGCCGCCGCCCGCCGTGTCGTCCCCGAAGTCACGCCGCTGGAGGCGCGGGACGCCATCGGCCGGACGATGATCGACGTCCGGGAGCGCGACGAGTGGGACGAGGGCTACATCCCCGGCGCCATCCACCTCAGCAAGGGCTACATCGAGACCCGGATCGAGGATGTGGTCCCCGACCACTCCACCCCGATCACCCTCTACTGCGCCGCCGGCATCCGATCCCTGCTGGCGGCCAAGGCCCTGCGCGAGATGGGGTACGAGGACGTGGTCTCCATGTCCGGCGGCTACGGGGCCTGGAAGCAGGCCGGCTACGCCTTCGTCCTCCCCCGGGCGCTCACAGCGGAGCAGAAGATCCGCTACAGCCGGCACCTGCTCATCCCCGAGGTCGGGGAGGAGGGCCAGGCCCGGCTGCTCAATGCCAAGGTGCTGATCATCGGCACCGGCGGTCTCGGTTCGCCCGCCGCCTACTACCTCGCCGCGGCGGGGGTGGGCACCATCGGGCTGGTCGACTTCGACACGGTCGATCTGAGCAACCTGCAGCGCCAGATCCTCCACACCCAGGACCGGCTGGGCATGCGCAAGACCGAGTCGGCGCGCATCACCCTCAACGCTCTGAACTCCGACGTCAACGTCGTCGAGCACAACGAGGTGCTCAACAGCGAATCCGCGCCCCGGCTGTTCCGCGAGTACGACATCATCGTCAACGGCTGCGACAACTTCCCGACACGGTACCTGGCCAACGACGTCGCCATCTTCGAGCGCAAGCCGCTGGTCGACGGCGGCATCTTCCGTTTCGAGGGTCAGGTGTCGACGATCATCCCCTTCGCCTCGCCCTGCTACCGCTGCCGTTACCCGTCGCCGCCGCCGCCGGAGGAGGCGCCCTCCTGCGCCGAGGTCGGGGTTCTCGGTGTCCTGCCCGGCATCGTCGGCCTGCTCCAGGCGACCGAGGTCATCAAGCTGATCATCGGTCGCGGTGAGCTGCTCACCGGCCGCCTTCTCCACGTCGACGCCCTGGAGATGCACTTCCGGGAGTTCCGAGTCCCCCGCGATCCGCAGTGCCCTGTGTGCGGGGAGAGCCCGACCATCACCGAGCCCATCGACTACGAGAACTTCTGCGCCGCCCCGCTGACGGCGCCGGCCGCGGCAGCGCCGGCGCTGGCCGCGAGGTCCTGACCGGGCCCCGGAGCGCCCGCGGCCTTCCCCTCCTGATCAGCGGCGGTGTCTTCTGGGCTGCGCCCCGTCAGGCGCTGGTCGGAACCGCCTGAAGCGGGAAGTCCTCCTCCAGCGTCGCCCGTTCGATCTTCGTGCGCGCGTGGCGCTCGACGTCGCGGAGCTTGAGGATCTCCGCCGGCGTGATCAGCGTGATGGCGACGCCGGTGCGCCCGGCACGGGCGGTCCGCCCGACCCGGTGCAGGTACTCGTCCGGGGTCATCGGAACGTCGTAGTTGATGACGTGGCTGATGTCGTCGATGTCGAGGCCGCGCGCGGCCACGTTGGTGGCGATCAGCGAACGGACATGGGCGGCGACGAAGTGCCGCATCGCGCTGTCGCGCTCCTTCTGGGTGAGATCACCGTGCAGCACGCCGATGCTGTGGCCACGACGCTCCATCTGCACCTGGAGGAGGTCGGCGGTGCGCTTGGTCTCGACGAAGATCAGCGCCATGGTCACATCGGGTTGCTCGAGGATCCGGCACAGCGAGTCGACCTTGTCCGCCCACGCCGTCTCCAGATACAGCTGGCGGACGCCCTGGGGGATCTCAGGCCGCGAGCTGATCTCGATGGTGACGGGATCGCGCATGTGCCGGCCCGCGATGCGGCGCACCCAGTCCGGCATGGTGGCGCTGAAGAGGAGGGTCTGCCGATCCGCAGGGCACTCGCGAAGGATGGCCTCGACGTCAGGCGCAAACCCCATGTCGAGCATCCGATCCGCCTCGTCGAGAACCACCATCCGGGTCTGCCCCAGGCTCAGGGAGCGCCGCTGCAGATGGTCCCGCAGCCGGCCCGGCGTCGCCACCACGATGTGCGGGCCCTGCCGCAGCGCGTCGAGCTGGCGGGTCATCGGGTCGCCGCCGTAGATGGCCAGCGTGCGCAGGTCATGGCGCGCCGCCAGTCGGGCGATCTCCTCGTTGACCTGGACGGCGAGCTCTCTGGTGGGGCAGAGCACGAGGGCCTGGATGCCGCTCCGCTTGGGGTCGAGCCGCTCCACGAGGGGGATGCCGAAGGCGGCCGTCTTGCCGCTTCCCGTCTGCGCCTCGCCGATCACGTCACGGCCCAGGAGGGCCGGGGGGATGGCGCCGGTCTCGATGGGAGTCGATTCCGTGAATCCCATCTCCGCCACGGTGTGCAGCATCGCTGAACTCAGGCCGAGGCTTTCGAAGCTCTGCGGGAGGTGGGTGATCTCTCGATCCTCGTCCGCTCCAGCCGGCACTGGCCGGGGACTGAGGACCGGCGGTCGTCGCGACCGCGCGGTGCTGAATGAACGCAAACCAGAGGCCAGTGTACCCTAAATCGCAGGGTCGTGCGGCTCTCCAGGAGGGACCGCCGTCCAGGGGCGGGCCATGGCGGCCTCGCGGACTGGAACCGTACGATGCTCGGCGATGGCCGACGTCCTCTGCACCCTGGCCCTTCCCGACCCCTTCCCCGCATGCATCTCCGCCGTCGCCACGCTGCGCGTCCTGGGGCGCGTGCCCACCGCGTCCGAGCTCTGCCAGGAGCTGGCGTCGCGCCCCGCCGACGTCCTCTGCCCCCAGCTCGCCGACAGCATCAGCGCCGAGGTTCTCGACGCCGGGATGCCCCGGCTGCGCGGCGTCTGCGTCTACGCGGTCGGCCACAACAACGTGGATGTCGCCGCCGCGACGCAACGCGGCATCGCCGTCGGCAACACGCCTGGCGTGCTCACCGCCGCCACCGCCGACCTCGCCATCGCGCTCCTCCTCGCCGCGAGCCGGCGCATCGTCGAGGGCGACGCCGCGGTGCGCGCCGGCGAGTTTCGCGGCTGGGCGCCCGACTACATGCTGGGCCTCGATCTGCAGGGGGCTCAGCTCGGCATCGTCGGCTTCGGCCGCATCGGTGAGGCGGTGGCGCGCCGCGCCCTCGCCTTCGGCATGCGCATCGGCACGGTGCGCCACGGAGCCGCCGGGGTCCCACCTGATCTGGCCAGTTCCGTCCAGATCTTCGACTCCCTTGAGGCCCTCCTCGCCGCCAGCGATGCCGTCTCGCTGCACACTCCGCTGACCGAGCGGACGTGGCACCTCATCGACGAGGCGGCACTGCGGCGCATGAAGCCGACCGCCGTCCTCGTCAACACGGCGCGCGGAGCGGTCGTCGACGAGGAGGCTCTGGTCCGGGCGCTGCGGGAGGGCTGGATCGCCGGCTGCGGACTCGACGTGTACGAGGACGAGCCGCGCCTGGCGCCGGGGCTGGCCGGCTGCCGCAACGCGGTGCTCTCGCCCCATCTCGGCAGCGCCACGGTGAGAACCCGCCGGGCGATGGCGGCGCTGACCGCCGACAACGCTCTGGGCGTCCTGGCCGGCGGGCTGCCCCCCCACTGTGTCAATCCCGAGGTCGGAGAGCGACCCCGATGACGCCTTCCGCCACCCCCCGATCCCGTCCCCTCTTCCCCTTCGCCGTGCCCCCGCCGCTGCAACGGGCGGTCCTGCCGGAGCGGGTCGACCTCGTCGTCCTGGACCTGGACGGCACCTGCCTGGATGCGAATCAGCAGCTCCATCCCCGGACGGAGGCCGCCGCCCGGCAGGCGGGGGAGAGGGTCCCGGTGGTCATCGACACGGGTCGGATGTATCGATCAGCGCTGCCCTGGGCGCGGCGTCTGGGCGTGAAAGACCCCCTCGTCTGCTACCAGGGGGCCCTCGTCCAGGCCATGCCCGACCCGGATCCCGGCGAGGGCATCGCATACGGCCGGGTGATCGCCACCGAACCGCTGGATCCCACCGCCGTCACCCGCACCATCGCCATCGCCAGGGAGCACGGCTGGCACCGCCAGTCCTACGTCGACGACATCCTCCTCTGCGAGGAGGACCGGCCCGAGGCCCGCGAGTACTCCCGGATCGGCGGCATCCCCATCCGCTTCGTCGACGACCTGGAGCAGGCGGTGGCCGGCGGGACCATCAAGGTGGTCTGCGTCATCGGCGACCCGGAGCAGGCGGCCCTCTGCCGCAGGGTGCTCACCGCCGCCGTGGGGTCCCTCGCCCGGGTCACCCCCTCGCTGCCCCAGTTCATCGAGATCACCAGCCTGAGGGCCGGCAAGGCGGCGGGGCTGCGGCGGGTGTGCACCTTTCTGGGCGTCGACCCCGCACGGGCCGTCGCCGTCGGGGACGCGCCGAACGACGTCGACATGTTCCAGGCCGTCGGGTTCGCCGTGGTGGTGAGGGGAGCGCTCGACGAGGTCCTCCGCGAGGCCGACTGCACCTGTGCGCCGCCTGACGAGGGCGGCGTCGCCGACGTCCTGGTCGCCCTCGGGCTGTCGGCCGGGTAGCCTCCGCCGGCAGCGTCAGGAGGCCCGCTCCTCCGGCGTGTCCTCCACACCGCCGACGGCCGGGGTGCCCGATGCCGCAGCCCTCCTGGCCGCCCGGCTCTGCCCGGGGACCAGCGAGATCGCCGCGGCGAGGAGGCTGATGACGGCCCCGATGGCGAAGGCCATGTGCAGGCCGCTGATGAAGGCCGGGCTCACCAGGCTGGGGAAGAAGGTGTGGCCGAGGAGGTGCGCCTGCGTGGCGGCGGGGAGGCTGTGCAGCGCCTGAGCCGGTATCAGGGTGCGGATGGGGTTGTAGCCGAGGAAGGCCGCGAAGAGGGCGACCGTCGGTGGCAGGTGGGAGATGGAGGCGGCCTGGGCGGCGGGAAGCCCCGCCGCGGTGAGGCCGTGGCCGAGGGTGGAAGGGAGCTGCCCGGCCAGGCCGAGGACGACCATGGTGAAGAAGATGCCCAGGGAGAGCAGCATGCCCGAGTTCTGGAATGTGGCCCGCGCCCCGGAGGCGACGCCGCGCTGCCGCGCCGGCACCGAGTTCATGATCCAGGCGGTGTTCGGCGACATGAACCCGCCCATCCCGACCCCGATCAGAACCAGCACGCAGGCGAACTCGAAGTAGGCGAAGTTCCCCGGCAGCACGCCCAGGAGGATGAAGCCCGCCGCCGTGATGACCTGGCTGGCGGCGGCGAAGGGACGCTGACCGAACCGGTCGGAGAGGGAGCCGAAGAGCGGTCCCAGGAGGATGAACCCGCCCAGCAGCGGGATCATGTAGATGCCGCTCCACAGCGGCGTGTCCTGGTACGCGTAGCCGTGGAGGGGCAGCCAGATCCCCTGCAGCCAGAGGATGAGCATGAACTGCAGGCCGCCGCGTGCGATAGAGCTGAAGAAGGTGGCGGCGTTCCCGGCGGCGAAGGCGCGGATGCGGAACAGCGACAGGTCCAGCATCGGCTCCCTCACCCGGCGTTCGATGAGGACGAAGGCGGCGAGCAGGATCGGTCCACCCGCCAGGCCCGCGTCGACCCAGGGATTGAGCCATCCCATCGTCGCGCCGTCGTAGGGAAGGAGCCCGTAGGTGATGGCGATCAGGAAGACGACCAGCGCCGCCGCGAAGACCAGGTTGCCGAGGACGTCGATGCGCTGGCCGCGGCGGATCTGCGCCGTCTCGTGGAGGGCGACGAAGGCCCAGATGGTGCCCAGGATGCCGACCGGGACGCTGACCAGGAAGACCGCCCGCCAGTCGATGGCGGCCAGCACGCCGCCGAGGACGAGCCCGACCAGCTGGCCCGCCGTGCCGGCGATCATGTTGAGCCCCAGGGCCAGCCCGCGCTGCTCGACGGGGAAGGCGTCGGTGAGGATGGCCGGGGCGTTGGCGAAGAGGAAGGCGCCTCCCACCGCCTGGACCAGGCGGAACATGATCATCTCCAGGGCGGCGGTGTTGCCGCGACCGGGGGTGAGGAAGAGCAGCACCGACCCGACCGTGAAGATGGCGAAGCCCAGGTTGTACATGCGGACCCGGCCGAGCATGTCGGAGACGCGGCCGGCCGACACCACCAGCACGGCGGTGACCACCATGTAGCCCATCAGCATCCAGAGCAGGTAGCCGGTCTCGCCGGGGGCCAGCGGGTTGACGCCGATGCCGCGGAAGATCGCCGGCAGCGAGATCAGGATGATGGAGAAGTTGACGGTGGCGAGCAGCGTCCCCAGGGTGGTGTTGGAGAGGACCACCCACTTGTAGCGGGGGTGATCCCGCCCGATGCCGATGCGGGCGGTGCGACGGCGCGCCCGGGGTGCCCCCACTCGTCTCCCCGAGCCCTACCCGGCGGCGGCGGCGACGTCCAGCTCGCCGTCGGCGTCGGAGCCCTCCCGGATGTCGACCACCTCCTCAGCGCTGTGCCGCATGCTCGTCCGCAGGGGCAGCTCCCGCAGCGCCATGGTGGCGAGGAAGGCCAGCACCGCCGTCACCAGGGCCAGCCAGAAGACGGCTCCGACGGCCAGCGAGATGGCGCCGTGGATGGCATTGACGATCTGGTCGAGGAAGGGACGGATGCCCGCCCGCGCCGACGCGGGGACCGAGTTGAGGATGGTCTGACCCAGGTTGCCCACCTGGTCGAGATTGTTCTCCGAGAGGCCCCCCCCGTTCTTCGATATGCCGGCGACGAGGGACGCGGGGAGATGCGCTGCGGCCAGCTGCTTGGGCAGCTCGGTGGTGAGACTCTGGCTGAACATCGTTCCCGCCACCGCCAGCCCCACGGCGCCGCCGACCTGGCGCAGGAAGGTGAGCGTGCTGGTCGCCGTCCCCAGGCGCTCCCGGGGGGCCGCGTTCTGGACCACGACGGTGTAGATGGACATCGACGGTCCGATGCCCAGCCCCACCAGGGCCAGCCAGAGCCAGAGCAACGGGGTCGGTGTCGAGGCACTGAGGTGCGTCAGCAGGAAGGTGCCGACGATGAGGACGGCGGTGGCGACGAGGAGCATCAGCTTGTACCGTCCGGTCCGGCTCATGACGATGCCGGCGCCCACGCTGGTGCCGATCAGGCCGAGCAGCAATGGCCACATCGAGTAGCCGGAGGCGGTGGCGCTGATGCCGCGCACCACCTGGTAGTAGACGGGCAGGAAGATGACCACGCCGAACATGGCGCACGAGATCATGAAGACGGCGATGTTGGCGGCCGTCAGCGTCCCGCTGGTGAAGAGGTCGAGGGGGATGATGGGGTGCCTGGCCCGGCTCTCGTTGACGAGGAAGAGGGCGAAGAGGACGGCGCTGAGGAGGATCAGCCCGCCGACCCGCGGGTCGGTCCAGCTGTAGAGGGAGCCGCTGGCGGCGGCCAGGCCCTTGAAGGTCAGGCCGAGGAGGAGGGGGACCACGGCCGCGGTGAAGAGGACGACGCCGAGGTAGTCGAGGTCGGCCAGCCGCGCCGCCGCCGTCTTCACATTGGGCAGCTGGGTGCTGATGGCGATGAGGGCCAGCACGCCGACGGGAAGGTTGACGTAGAAGATCCAGTGCCAGCTGATGTTGTCGGTGATGTAGCCGCCGAGGAAGGGGCCGACGAGGAAGCTGACGCCGAAGACGGCACCGAACAGTCCCTGGTAGCGGCCGCGTTCCCTGGGGGTGAACAGGTCGCCGATCACCGCCAGGGAGATGGGGAAGAGGGCACCGGCACCGAGCCCCTGGATGGCCCGGAAGATGATGAGCTCGCCCATGGTCTGCGACAGCCCTGACAGGGCGGAGCCGGCCAGGAAGATGACGATGCCGACGATGAGGATGCGCTGGCGGCCGAAGACGTCGCCGAGCTTGCCGTAGATCGGCACCGTGATGGTGCTGGTGACGAGATAGGCGGTGACCACCCAGGTGTAGAGGTCGCTGCCGTGGAGGTCGCTGACGATCCGAGGCAGGGCGACCCCGACGATGGTCTGGTCGAGGGCGCCGAGGAACAGACCCAGCATGACGGCGCCGACGACGACGAGCTTCTCGGCGGTGGGCAGGTCGAGGGCGGCATGCTCCGCCTCGACGGGTCGGGGGCTCAGGGTGGCGTCGCGGCGGACGCCGGGGAGAGGTTCGGCCACGGGTGGCTCCATGAACGGCTGACCCCTCAAGTTTGCCGAACCGGCCCTCTCGGACCGACTCGCCAATTCGCCGGCGAGGGAGTCCGGCCTCCCGGGCGCCGGGGTCAGCCCTCTCAGCCGGGGCCGATGGGGCTCCGCGAGGGCTCCGTCATGGACTCCGGATCGAGCAGCCCGTCCAGGTCCTCGTCGGTCAGCGTGGTCTGCTCCCGTGCCACCTCGCGGACCGTGCGGCCGGTGGCGAACGCCTCCTTGGCGATGGCGGCGGCGGCGTCGTAGCCGATCCGCGGCGCCAGCCCCGTGCAGGTCATCAGCCCCTGCTCGACCAGCCGCGGGCCGTTGCCGGTGGCCGTGATGCCGTCCACGCACCGGGAGGCGAAGTTCTCGCCCGCGGCGGCCAGGATGGCGATGGATTCGAGGAGGGCGTGGGCGGCCACCGGCATCATCACGTTGAGCTCGAGGAGGGAGCCGGCCGCCCCGGCGAAGCCGACCGTGGCGTCGTTGCCGATCACCCTGGCGGCCACCATCGTCAGCGACTCGGCGATGACCGGATTGACCTTCCCGGGCATGATCGACGACCCCGGCTGCACCTCCGGGAGGGCGATCTCGGCGATGCCCGCCCGGGGCCCGCAGGCCAGCAGGCGGATGTCGCCGGCGACCGCGTACAGGGACACGGCCACGCTGCGCAGGGCGCCGTGGGCGGCGACGACGCCGTCCAGGGTCCCCTGGGCCTGGAAGTGGTTGCCCGTCTCGCGGAAGGGCAGGGCGCAGATCTCGGCGAGCCGCGCGATGACCCGGCCGGCGAACTCGGGGTGGGTGTTGACGCCGGTGCCGACGGCGGTCCCTCCCAGTGCCAGCTCGCAGAGCTCCTCGAGGGCGACCCGGCACCGCTGCTGGGCCCGCTCCACCTGGCCCGCCCAGCCCAGGAACTCCTGACCCAGGCGGATCGGCGTCGCGTCCTGCAGGTGGGTGCGACCCGTCTTGACGATGGGCCAGAACTCCAGGCTCTTCGCCCGCAGCGAGGCCTCGAGGGTGGCGAGGGCGGGGAGGAGGTCGCGGGACAGGCCCACGGCGGCCGCGACGTGGATGGCGGTGGGGATGACGTCGTTGGACGACTGGCCGAGGTTGACGTGGTCGTTGGGGTGGACGGGCGTCCGAGAGCCGACCACGCCGCCCAGGATCTCGATCGCCCGGTTGCCGATGACCTCGTTGGCGTTCATGTTGGTCGACGTGCCACTGCCCGTCTGGAAGACGTCGACGATGAACTGGGAGTCCATCGTCCCCTCGACCACCTCCTGTGCGGCGCCGGCGATGGCCTCGCCGATGGTCTCGTCGAGCAGGCCCAGCTCGCGGTTGACGATCGCCGCCTGCTGCTTGATCAGTCCGAGGGCGCGGATGAAGTCCCGGGGGAGGCGCAGCGGGCTGATGGGGAAGTTGAGTCGGGCCCGCATGCTGCTGGCGCCGTAGTACGCGTCGAGAGGGACGTCCAGCTCCCCCATGGAATCCCGCTCGCGGCGGGTGCCATCCGTCATCGATGCCGTTCGCTGCGGGGGATGATCATCTCGAACTCCGCACCGTTGCCGGGCTCGGACCTGGCCACCACCCGGCCGTGGTGGCGCTCGGCAACCGTCTTGACGATGTAGAGGCCGAGGCCGCTGCCGGGCACCTTCCGGTGGCGTTCGGCGACCGAGCGGTAGTACTTCTCGAAGAGCTTGTCGGCGTCCTCGGGGGCGAATCCCGGCCCATGGTCGCGGACGCTGACGTGGATCTCGTCGTCCTCCTCCCAACCCTTGACCGTGATGGTGGAGCCGTTGGGCGAGTGCTTCACGGCGTTGCCCAGGATGTTGGTGAGGGCGAGGACGAGGCGGCGGCGGTCGCCGCGGAAGGTGACCTCGGCCTGCAGGTCGCGCTCGATGGTGCAGTCGCGGAGCTTGGCCTCCATGGCCACCGCCTCGACCCCACCGCTGACCAGGTCGGCGAGGCTCATCGGCTCCACGGCTAGGCGGTCCTCGGGGTCCTCCAATCGCGACAGCTCGGCCAGGGCGTTGACCATCCTCACCATCATCTCGGTGCTCGCCGTGATGCCCTCGATGGCGACGGTCGCCGTGTCCGGCATCTGACCGAGCATGCCCGTGGAGAGCAGCTGGCCGTAGCTGTTGAGGATGGTGAGGGGCCGCCGCAGCTCGTGCATGGTGATGGAGAGCGAGGTGTCGCGGGCGCTTCCCGCCGTGGTCATCGAGGAGACGTGATGGGCGAGGCGCTGCGCCACGTCGACGCTGAGCCGCGTGGCCACCGTCCCCAGGTCGTCGGCCGCGTCGAGGGACAGGGACAGCTGGGCACGGAGGGCGAGGCCGGCCTCGACGGCCGCCTGAGCGGTGGCCGGACGCAGCGCGGCGAGCTGGACGAGGGCCTTCTCCAGCCGCTGGTCGAGCTCGCCCGCCTTGCCGGCGTCGACCTCGTAGAAGGCCATCAGGGGTTCCATGTCGTCGGCCGAGAGGGCCACCAGGACCGCGTTCAGGAACTGGCGCGGCCCACGGGCGGCCGCTCCCTGGCGTGGGTCGGGCACTGTGCCCTGGAGCTGAGCCCAGATCTCGGCCACCCGTTCCGCGTGCGTGGCGAGGAAGTCGGCGAGCTGCCCGGTCATGCCTCACGGAGTGTAGAGGCTGGTGGAGGCTCCGGTGTCATGGAACAGCACATCGACCGCGTCACGATCGGATGCGCTCAGGCGGGGTCGGCCTGCGCCGGCGGTGGGGCCCCGGCGGTGAGGTGGCGCGCCGCCCACAGCCGCGAGACGATGACGGCGATGGCCGCGAACAGCAGCGGGTAGACGGTGATCCGGTACCAGCCCGCGTCGTAGACGAGCTCCCCGGTCCGGTCCGGCCCGGTGGCGGCCATCACCGCGGAGTAGACGGCGACGGGCACGACGAGGAAGGCCGCCCGCCGGTCCCACCAGAACACCGCCACGGCGGCGACGGCCAGCAGGCCCACGTACCAGAACGGGTCGTGCAGGGGCACGAAGAAGCCGAGGCTCGCCCGCAGGGAGAGCAGGAACTCCCAGCCCGCCACGAGGAAGCTGCCATGGCGGTTCCCCTGGGCGTGGATGACCGACCAGAAGAGGCTGCTGTTGACCGCCACGCCGTAGGCGACGTAGACGAGAAGGCCCGCGACCGCCGCCGCCACCGCCGCCACCGCGGCCCTCCAGCGATTCTCCAGCAGCAGGAGGACGGCCACCGAGATGCCGACGGACACGCCGACCACCTTGACCAGCGGCGCCAGCAGGCAGAGGGCGAGCAGCCAGACGAGCTGGCGTCGGGGGTGGCCCCGCCCGTTGAGGAGCAGCAGGAGCGCCCCGAGGAGCATCGGCGCCAGCAGGCTCTCCGCCTCGACCAGGTGGCTCATCTCCACCATCCACGGGGAGAAGGCAAAGAGGACGGCGGCCAGCCACGCCCACCCGTCACCGACCAGTTCGCGGGTGAGGAAGAACAGGAGGCACAGGGTGAGAAGGCTGAGGAGGAGGGGCAGGATGCGGATGACTTCGGGCGTCACGCTCTGCGGGGTCGTCTCTCCCGCGTCGATGGCCACGCCGCCGACGAGCAGGGCGAAGAGGGGCGGATGGTCCAGCCAGTCGTGCACGTACGGCATGTAGGTGCCGTCGAAGGTCAGCTGGACCCCGACCGCGGGATAGGCGGGGAGGTACGACCACGACGACGGGGTCCCCGTCTCGAGCAGCGACTGACCGGTCCACGCCCAGGCCAGCTCGTCGCGGTTCTGCGCCGGCTCGGGGGTCGTCGTGTACTCGAAGAGCCGGACGAACCCGGCCACCAACAGGAGGGCGAGGAGGCCGATGAGTGCCTCGCGTCTCAGGGCGGTTGTCATCCCGTCTCCCCCACCGGCGCCGGAGCGCCTCCCCGGCGCCTACTCGGGCGAGTCCTTCCAGCCCAGATGCTTCCAGTGGAGGACCCCGCGCAGGCCCAGGCGCGACACGTGGAGCTGCTGGAACTCCTGGTAGGATCCCGCCGCCGCGCTGTCCACGGAGAGGTGGACGGCGTGGCTGGTGATCCGGGCCACGTCGGCGGCGGGGGCCAGGTACGCCTTGCCGCGCGCGTGGTGCTGGAAGACGATGCCGTGGAAGATGTCCTCCTCGCGGAGCGCCGCCACTTCGAGGACCTCGCCCACCTCCTGCCCGTCGCTGGCGATCACCGGCGCGTGGGCGGGGGTGTCCAGCCAGGAGATCTGCTGCTCGGGGTCGTTCACCATGATCCAGGGACGGTATCACTCACCCCGCGGGCGGTGGTGAGGGCAGACGCCGGGACGCCGCCGCCGCGGTTGGGGGTGGCCGCCCCCCGGGGCGGTTCTCGGGGGGCGGGAGGCCGCTCGACCGCGGGCGGTGCGCCGCTGCCCAGGGAGGACGGCCCGCCTACTCCCTCGTCGGCTCGTAGAAGGTCATCTGGTTGGCCTGGAAGTGCAGGTCGATTTTCGTCGTCGGGCCGTTGCGGTTCTTCTCCACCAGCAGCTCGGTGACCGACCGGTCGACGTCGTCCTTGTGCATGCCGGGCCGGTAGAGGAAGAGCACGACGTCCGCGTCCTGCTCAATGCTTCCCGAGTCTCTCAGGTCGCTCAGCTGCGGCTTGCGATTCTCACGGCGCTCCGACTCGCGGGAGAGCTGGGAGAGGGCGAGGACGGGGATGTTCAGCTCCTTGGCGATGGACTTGAGACCGCTGGAGATGTCGGAGACCTCCGCCACCCGCGACTCCTGGCGGCCGCCGCGCATCAGCTGCAGGTAGTCGACCACCACCATGTCGATGTTGTGCTGCGCCTTCATGCGGCGGGCGCGGGCGCGCAACTCGGAGATGGGCAATGCGGGCGTGTCGTCGATCCAGATGTTGGCCTGAGTCAGCCGGTCCATGGCGTGGGCGATGCGCTGGTAGGACTGGGAATCGGCCTGTCCGGTGCTGATGAGGAAGGCGTCCACCTTGGCCTCGCTGCAGATCAGGCGCTGCACCAGGGCCTGCTTGCTCATCTCCAGGCTGAAGACGGCCACCGATCGCTGTGCCAGCACCGCCGCGTTGCGGGTGATGTTGAGGGCGAGCGAGGTCTTGCCCACCGAGGGACGGGCGGCGAGGACGATGAGCTCGCCGGGCTGGAACCCCTGGGTCACCGCGTCCAGCCGGGTGTAGTTGGTGGGGACGCCGTGGACGATCTGGCGGCTCTGAGCCCGCTTGTCCATCAGCTCCCAGGTCTCGGTGAGCAGCTGGGCGATGTGGGTGACCTCGAGGCCGCGCCGGGAGTCGGCGATGCCGAACACGCGCTGTTCAGCGGCATCGAGGATGTCCGCCGTGGTGGCGCGTGCGTCGAAGGCGAGCTGGGTCAGCTCGCCGCCGGCGGAGATGAGGCGGCGGCGGAGGGAGGCGTCGACGAGGATCTGGGCGTAATGGCGCACCGACACCGCCGTCGGCATCTTCTGGCTCAGCTCGGCGAGGTACTCCAGGCCACCGCTGCGTGACAGCGAGCCCTCGTGCTCCATCTGCACCTTGAGGGTGAGGACGTCCACCGGCTCGCCGCGATCCGACAGGGCGATCGCGGCGCGCCAGATGGCGGCATGCTTCTCGGCATAGAAGTCGCCGGGGCCGAGGAGATCGCGGATCTCGACGATGGCGTTGGCGTCGATGAGCAGGCAGCCCAGCACCGCCTGCTCGGCGTCGAGGTCGTGGGGGAGCACCCGCCCCGCCGGCACGTTGGAAATCGCCAGCGCCGACCCCCGCAGCTCCTGCGGCGGCGTGCTCACTTCGCGGCGACGACGATGCGGAGTGTTTCCGTGACCTCCGGATGCAGCTCGATCTCCACCTCGTGAGGTCCGAGGGACTTGATCGGCGGGTCGACGGCGATCTTGCGCTTGTCGATCTCGACACCCGCTTCGCGCTTCAGCTGCTGGGCGATGTCGGCATTGGTGACCGAGCCGAACAGCCGGCCGGCCTCACCCGTCTTGGCGTAGATGGTGACGGTCAGCTTGCGCAGCCGCGCGCTGAGATCCCTGGCGTCGGTGAGCGCCTTCTCGGCGCGGCGGCGCGCCGCCTCCTCGCGCTGGCGGATCTGCTCCACCATCTTGTCGTCGGCGGCCACCGCCACCTTGTTGGGGAACAGGAAGTTGCGGGCGTGGCCGGGTGCCACCTCCTTGACCTCCCCGGCGTGCGCGGTTCCCGGAACCTCTTTCAGGAAATAGACCTTCATGCCTGCACGCCGCTCCTCTCGGGCGCCCGATCGGCGCCACCTTCCGCTCCGCCACCGCTCGCATCGATCCACCAGCCGTCCCCGGGCTCCTCGGCCTTCCGGGGGCGCAGCCGGCGCCATATCGCCGTGGCCAGCCTGCCGCCGGCCCGGAGGTCTTCGTCGAAACGGCTGCGCTGCTCGATGATGAGCTGCTCCTGCTCCGCCACGACCTCGGGGGGGCTGATCACGATGAAGAGCCTCAACGTCAGCAGGGTGAGGGCGACCACGTCCAGCTCGCCGATCAGGGGCACGTCCTCGGGGACGTCGATGATCGGCGTAAGGATCAGCCCGAGGGCGGCGGCGACCCCGGCCTTGGCGGCGAGGGGCACGCGCGGGTCGCGGAAGAGGCAGTAGGCGAGCCTCAACTGCTGCGGCAGGTCGCGGACCAGGCGCTTGAACCAGCGCACCCGGTTGAACATGGACGACCGATTCTACGCGGACCCACGGAGCCCCGGAACCCGCCCTCAGTCGCCGCCGAGAAGGTCCGGATGAGCCCCCAGCCACGCGCGGGCCGCATCGGGATCGTCGCCGGGGAGGTCGCCGTCGAGGACCGCTTCCAGCAGGGCCCGCTGCGCCCTGCCCACCCAGGGGCCGCCATGCCTGCCCGCCATCCTCATCAGCTCGCGCCCGCCGAGCGGGGGCTTCAGGCGGGTCACCTGGCTGCCCGCGTCGAGCCGGGCCATCCTCCCCTCCAGCTCGTCGATCGCCCCGACGTCCTCGAAGGCGGAGGCCCGGGTGTCGGCACGGGCCACCTCCAGGAGCCGCGACCGCAGCGGCCCGATGGTGCGGATGAAGCGCCGGACCGCCCCGTCGCCGACCTGGTCGGGGCGGTACTGGATCGGCCACATGTGGTGGAGCACCAGGCTCGACACCTGGTCGATCTCGTCGGTGCTGAAGCGGAGCCGGGTCATGACCGTCTGCGCCAGCTCGGCGCCGGCACGGGGGTGGTCATAGAAGGTGTGCCTCCCGTCGGCGAGGGCGGCATGGGTCCCCGGCTTCCCGGCGTCGTGGAAGAGGCAGCCGAGGCGGGTCACCAGGTCCCGGCGAGGCTCCATCTCGACGGCACGCATGGTGTGCTCCCAGACATCGTACAGATGCCAGCCGCCCTGCTCCACCCCGACCATGGGGAGCAGCTCGGGGATGGCGACCGCCAGCAGCCCGGTGTCCCGGAGCGTGTCCATGCCCTCACGGGGGTGGGGCGAGACGAGCAGGTGGCAGATCTCGTCGCGGACCCGCTCGGCGGAGAGGATGGTGGCGCGGTGGGCCATCGCCCGCATCGCCTCGGGGAGGCCGGCGGCGAGGCGGAAGCCGAGCTGCGCCACGAACCTGGCGGCGCGGAACATCCTGAGAGGGTCCTCGGAGAAGGTGTCCGCGGGATCCAGTGGGGTGCGGAGGACGCCCTCGCGGAGGTCGTCGAGACCCCGCCCGGTCAGGTCGAGGACCCGGCCGTCGAGGCTCTCGGCGAGGGCGTTGACGGTGAAGTCGCGCCGCCGGATGTCGTCCTCGAGGCTTCCCGGCCGGACGTCGGGCTTGCGCGACTCGGGGTCGTACCGCTCGGCGCGCGCCTGGACCACCTCGACGACGATGTCGCCGCCACGCACCTGGGCGGTGCCGAAGCGCTCGAAGACGGCCGGCCGGGGCCAGCCGAGCGTGGCGGCCAGCTCCTCCAGCAGGCGCAGCCCGCCGCCGCCGACGACCACGAGATCGATGTCCTTGCCCTCGCGGCCGAGCAGCCGGTCGCGGACGAAGCCGCCCACCAGGTAGGCCTCCACCCCCAGCTCCCCGGCTGTCAGCCGGAGCAGCTCGAGCACGCGATCGATGTCGAGACGGGGGGGCACGGGTCGGAGACGTGCCGGCATGGAGCCGGAGTCTATGTCCGAATCAAAGGCGGTGCTCGCCCTACGCGCCGAGCGCCGCCTCCATGGCGTGAGCCCGGTGATCGCCCTGCCGCCGCAGCGTCAGCCCGCCGATGACGCCGGCCAGGGCGGTGCAGACGGCCGCGGCGAGGAACACGGTGCGGAGCTCGTCGAGGAGCGCGGACTGCACCAGGGTGTTGTACGAGGAGCAGCTCAGGGGATGGGTCGGGCAGAGGGTGGCGGGGGAGGGGATGGTGGCGATGTCCTGGTAGAAGGCGCGGAGGCCGATCGCCGTCAGCAGTGACACCCCCACCAGCATGCCCATCATCCGGGCCACGACCACGAGGGCGGCGGCCAGCCCGTGCCGCGCCTGCGAAACGGCGCCGAGGATGGCGGCGTTGATGGGGGCGATGGCGAGCCCGAACCCCAGCCCGCAGCCGACCAGCACCGGGTCGCTGGGACGCAACCCCGAGCCGATCGAGCTCGTCCCCCATCTCGCCATGAGGACGAACATGGCCGTCGACAGGGCCATCCCCGCCGTCGTGGTGAGGCGGTAGCCGAACCGCTCGCAGAGAAGGCCGCCGGCCAGCGCACCCACCGGAACGGCGACCAGCAGACGGACGAGCACCAGGGCCGCCCCCAGCTGGGAGCTGGGGTCGGCGGTTGCCCTGGCGAAGATGGGCACGTCCACCAGGGCGGCCATCAGCGCTGCGCCGATGGCCAGGTTGCTGAGCAGGGCTCCCAGGGCGGCCGGGTCGGCGATCTCCCGCAGCGGCACCAGCGCCTGCCCAGAGCGGCGTTCCCGGACCACGAAGGCGGCGAGAAGCAGCGCCCCGAGGGGCAGGAGGAAGCCGGCGGCGGGCGAGACCAGGGCCTGGCTGGGGTCGGCGGTGGAGAAGCTGACGACGACGCAGCCGAGCAGCGTGGCGAGGAGGAGCCCGCCGAGCCCGTCGAGCTCCCGCCAGAGTGCGGGGAGCCTCCGCACCGGGAGGAGCCTGACCGAGCTCGCGGTGCCGGTGGCCCCCCACCCGCAGAGGAGCGCGGAAGCGGCCAGGGCGGCCAGTGCCATCGGGGTCGTCCAGTCCGAACCCCCCAGCAGCGGGGAGTACAGGACTCCCCACACGAGGCTCTGCGCCAGGACTCCCGGCGCCGTGATGGCCAGCGCGCCGGCGCAGAGGGCGACGCCGAGGAGGACGCCGCCGGCAATGTCGGGCCGGCGGCGCACCCGCACCGCTGCGCCCGGGGGTGGAAGCGGCCGCGCCAGGAGGAAGCCGGCGCCGAGGATGGCCGCCAGGGGCAGATTGAGCCAGAAGATCAGCCGCCAGGTCGAGATGGTGAGGATGGCCGCTCCGTAGAGGGGGCCGAGCACCGAGCCGAGCTCCTGGACGGCGCCGACCACGCCGAGGGGAACGCCCCGGCGGCCGGCCGGCCAGAGGTCGGCGACGATGGCGAGGGTCACCGGCACCAGCCCGCCGCCGCCGGCACCCTGGAGGGCCCGGCCCACCACGGCTCCGGTCAGGTCCTGCGCCGAGGCGGTGACCAGCGACCCGAAGGCGAACGCGACCAGACAGCCGGTGAACACGGGCGCCCGGCCCACCCGGTCGGAGAGCCGTCCGAGGAGCGGCAGGAGGGCCACGTAGCCGAGCAGGAAGCCGCTGACGATGGGGGTGGCCGCCTCCAGGTGGTCGAGGCTCAGACCGATGCCGGCCATGATCGAGGGCAGGGCGAGGACGACCACGTAGGTGTCGGCCGCCGCCAGCATCACCAGGGTGGCGGCGAAGCCGAGCCGCCATCCCGAGCGGGGTGGGACGCCCGCCTCCGCGCTCACGGGGCGGACCGCGCTCATGTGGCGGGCGGCGTGATGCTCACGTTCTCGCCATACCTGTCGAGAACCAGGTGATAGGTGCTCTGGTCACCCTTCACGAAGAGGGGGCCGGTGAGGTCGACCTGCCGCACCTGATCGGTGTCGGGGTCGATGCTGTAGGTGATGTCGACGCTCTGCGCGGGATCGGCGTCGGTGAGCAGAGCCGCCACCAGCGTCCCCGGCACCTGGGCGGTCACCTGCACCAGTGTCTCGCCGCTCTGCCGCACCTCACCGGAGACGCTGGCGTGGCGGGCCCCGGTGATCAGGGTGGAGATCCCCGAGCTGGGGTCGAGCAGGCGCCCCGGGTCGGCGAACCCGTACTGCGACGGATCGGCCTTCACGTAGCCGGTGGTGAAGGGGAGCCGCGCGTAGAAGCTGCCGCCGGTGGAGACGACGCCGATCTGCAGCGGCAGCCCCGACTCGGTGACGTCCAGCGTGCCGGTGAAGCCGTCCGGGCGGGCCGCGTCGCCGACCGCGCCGGTCAGCAGCGTGCCACTCCCGGCCACGTCGTCACTGCTGAGGACGACGTGGAAGGACTGCGTGCCGTCGAAGGTCGTGGCGGCCCGCTGGAGGAGCGTCGACGCGGGCGGGCCGCTGTAGCCGCACGCCGTGGCGAGCAGCACGGTTGCGGTGGCCAGGCCGAGAGGGAGACGGCGCATCATCGGCGTTCCTCAGCCGGCCCCGTAGATGGTGAAGTCGGAGAAGAGTGCCCTCGAGGCCTGGCTTCCCGGCTCGTCGCGAAGCTTGACCACCAGCTTTGCTGTGGCGGTCTGCGCGTCGCTGTCGGTGGCGGCGGCGACCTGTGTGCCGTTGACACTCAGGCTCAGGGAGATCGACGTCGCGCTGGCGACGCAGCTGGCGCTGAGCTGGTTGATAGCGGGCGGGGGCTTCACCGCCAGGCTGGGCCCCAGTGCCAGAGAGTCGGCCAGGTCGGCGACGAGCGCGCCGTCGCTCAGCTTGATGATGCCGAAGTACCCCTCACCGCCCACCTGGAGAACATAGTCGGTGCCGCCGTAGTCGCAGTCCACGCCGAGATGGCTGTCCGTGCCCGCCCCCGTCTCCGCGATGCCCACGGTCACCCGCACAGATTGCGGCAGGGTGGCGGTTGTCGGCGCGGGTGCGAGGATGGCGGTCTGCCCGCTCACCACCATCTCGTAGCTGGACCCGCCCGGTCCCGAGAGGTAGCGGGTCGAGTAGCCTGAGGTGGAGGTCACCGGCCAGCCGCTCTTGGGGTTGGTGAAGTTGTCCCAGTAGATGGAGCCCTGAGGGGCCTTGGGGGTCGGCTTCGGCGTGCTCTGCCCGGCGAGTCCGCAGCCCGACACGGCCACCAGCGAGGCCATCAGGACGAGACGATGCCACCCCTTCACGGCCGTGCTCCACTCCTGTCCTCACCCGACCGCGGTCGCCTGCGCCCGGTGGGCGTGAGCACGCCGAGATTACACGGGGGAGGCCCGCCGCCGCCGCCCCGCCACCTCCATGGCCCCGTGCCACCGGGCTGTATCGTGTCCCCCCGTGACCGTGGCAACCCCCCGCCGGTTCCGCACTCTCCGCGCGGCCTCGGTCCTGCTCCTCCTCGCGGCCCTCGGCGCCTTCAGCGTCAACATGGTCCGCATCGGTTTCGACCCGGGGCTGATCAAGGATCTGCAGCAGATCCCCGGCTCCGACGGTCTCCCCGCCGGCTGCGTCAACGGGGGCATCGCCAGCTACTCGGGCGTCGTCCTCGCCCTCGGCGGTTCCCCCTCCGTCAACCGCACCTGCCTCACCGACGTGGTCAACACCGCCGGAGGCGACGTGGGTTGGCAGCCGCTGGCGGTCCTGGCGGCGCTCGCCATCCTCGGTGCGGCGGCGGCCAGCGCCTGGGGGCGGCGGTGGTACAAGGGGATGACGACCGGCCTGTGCCTGGTGGCGGCCGCCCTCCTGTTCGTCAACAGCATGCGCATGGCCGGCGTCCTCGAGGCTCACTTCGGCATCCCCGGCGGCCTCGTCGTCAGCGCCCCGGACCCCGGCTTCTGGTGGGTGGGCGCGCTCCTCGTCGTGGTGGCGCTGGCCAACCTGGCCGCCCCCGTGCCGGAGCTGGTGCGCCAGGCGCTGGCGCCGATCGAGGACCCGTTCGAGCCGGAGGCCGCCGAGGCCAGGCCCGCGCCCGACGCCTGAACGCTCCTTCCTCCCCACATGGGAAGCGGTTCCCGGGCGGGCGCCTCAGGGGAAGACGAGCAGCTTCACCGCCACGCCGGCGCCGACCACCGCGACGCCGACGCGCAGCGCCTCCGCGGGGATGCGGCGGCCGATGTGGGCGCCCAGCCTCCCCCCCACCAGTGAGCCGCAGCCCAGCACCAGGGCGCACAGCCAGTTCACCGGACCGAAGATCGCGAAGGCGACGGCGGCGATGACGTTGACCATGCCGCTCAGCACCACCTTGGCGGCGTTGAGGCGCTGCAGGCGGTCGTCGATGAAGAGCGCCAGCAGGGCGAGCAGCATGATGCCGAGCGCCGCCCCGAAGTAGCCGCCGTACATCCCGCCCAGCACGAGGCCGGCCCGCAGCGGCGCCGACCGGTCCCCGTGGTGCTCGCCCAAGACCCGCAGCAGCCGCGGTTGCAGGAGGAGAGCGAGGCAGCTCGCCAGGATCAGCCACGGCACGACGTGCCTGAAGACCCCGGGTGGGAGGGTGAGGAGGAGCGTCGCCCCGGCGACGCCGCCCACCGCCATCGGCACCGCCAGCCGGAGCAGCCGCTGCCGCTGCCCGCGCAGCTCCGCGCGGTATCCCTGGGCGCCGGCAGCCTGGCCGGGGATGAGGCCGTCCGTGTTGGTGACATTGGCGACGAGTGGGTTGAGCCCGGCGCCGAGAAGGGCTGGGAAACTGAGCAGGGAGCCGCCCCCGGCGATGGTGTTGACGGCACCCGCCACGAGGCCGGCCCCGGCCACGACGCCGAGCTGGAGCCCGGTCACGGCGCTTCGCGGCGGCGGTTCACGGCTCGTATTGTCGGCGCGCGGCCCATCCCGGGCCGGTCGCAGCCGGCCGTCCCCGGTGACGGCGGCTACAGGACCTGCCCGGTCACCAGTTCCTTGGCCGCGTGCTCGCCGTTGTGCGGCTCCGTGCCGACCGGCTCGCCGAGAACCGGCTCCCAGGCGAGCGGCGCGGTCGAACGGGGCTTCGAGAGGGCGTCCAGGCTGAGACCGCCCGGCTCGGGCAGGATCTGGGTCAGCAGGGCGCCCGCCAGACCCAGGACGGCGCAGAGCAGCAGCGTCCCTCCAAGGCCGAACGCGGCCGCCTCCAGGGGGAAGACGAAGACACCGATGAACGCGCCCAGCTTGCCGACCCCGGCGGCGATGCCGTGGCCCGTGCTCCGCTCACCGACGCCGAAGACCTCGGTGGGGATGACGAAGGTGGTCACGTTGGGCCCGAACTCGGTGAAGAAGTAGCTGATGCCGTAGAGGAGGAGGAAGGGCACGACCGCGGTGGTCAGCCCCGGGACCAGGCCGATGCACGCGAAGCACGCCGCCATGCCCAGGAAGCCGATCCACTGCAGGCGGCGGTGGCCGATGTGGTCGATGCGGAGGAAGGCGAGGACGTACCCGGGCACGGCGAAGAGGGCGAAGATCATGAGCGTCCACGCCGTCGTGTGGAGCAGGTCGGTCGACGGCGCCACCGCCCGGAGAACCTGCGGGGCCGAGATCGTGTTCCCGTAGTACACGTAGTCGAGGAGGAACCACGATCCCGCCGTGCCGAGGATCAGTCGCAGGCTCCGTCGGGTGGAGAGGAAGCCGCGGAGGCTGGAGCGGACCCTCTCCGTGGGGCCGGCGGCGGACCGCACCACGCCCTGGCTGTACCTCTCCAGGGCGGCCCGGGCCTCCACCTCGCGCCCCTGCACCGCCGCGGCGAAGCGGGGCGACTCCGGCATGCTGCGGCGGAGGTAGATGACGCTGAGGGCCGGGAGCGCTCCGAGACCGAGCATCAGCCGCCAGGCGATGTCGTGGTTGACCCCGGAGGCGAGCAGGCAGAGGGCGACGACCGGGCCCAGGACCAGCCCCGCGGCCTGTGCCGAGAAGACCAGGGAGACCAGCAGACCGCGCCTCGCCTTGTTGGCGTATTCGCTGATCAGCACGGCGCTCACCGGGTAGTCGCCGCCGATGCCGATCCCGAGGACGAAGCGGAAGACGACGAGCCAGACGTAGCTCGGGGCCAGGGCGGTGGCGATCGCCCCGCCGGCCATGATCATGGCGACGAGGCCGTACACGCTCTTCCGGCCGAAGACGTCGGCGAGCCGCCCGCAGACCACGGCCCCCACCAGGGTGGCGATCAGGGTGGCGCTGCCGAGGAAGCTGGTCTGCACCGCGCTGAGGTGCCACTCGCTCTTAACCAGAGTGATGGCGACGCCGATGATGAAGAGGTCATAGGCATCGGTGAAGAAGCCCATGGCCGAGGTGACCGCCGCCTTGAGGTGGAAGAGGCTCAGGGGAGCCTCGTCGAGAGCCTCGCCGATCGTCTGCCCCGGGGTGGCCTCTGAGCCGGCGCCGCCTGTCTCCACTCGGTGCTCCATACTGCGCAGGTTGAACTGTCGGTGTGGAGACTTGCTCTCTAAGGGTTAAGGTGTCCTTAACGATCGATCAAGCCGAGGGCGCCGCCCCGGATCCGATCTCGGTGGGCCTCTGGCAGCTCGCGGACATGGTGGAGGCCCAGCTCGCCAGGGCCCTGCGCACCCTGGTCTCCTCCGACCTGGAGGGCGCCGATGCGGTGGTGCGCGGCGACTCGGAGGTCAACCACCGGCGGTATGCCGTCGAAGACCTGGTCACCGCGGAGCTGTCCCGGGGCCCCGGCTCGGAGCGGCTCCGGCTGCTCATCGCCGTCCTCTACGTCATCAGCGATCTCGAGAGGATCGGCGATCACGCCGAGGGCATCGCCAAGGTGGCTCTGATGCTGGGCCGCCCCCCGATGAGGCCCCTCCCGGCGAGCATCCCGACCATGGGTGACCGGGTTCGCGCCATGCTCTCCGCCGGGGTCAGGGCGCTGCGCGACCGGGACGTCCCCGCCGCCCGGACACTGGTCCGGGAGGACGACGCCGTCGACCGGCTCTACGACGACATCTACGGTGAGCTCCTCGCCACGATGACCGCCGAGCCGTCGGCGGTCGTCCCCTGCACCTACCAGCTGTGGGCCACCCACAACCTGGAGAGGATCGCCGACCGCGTCACCAACCTCTGCGAGCGAACCGTCTACCTCATGACCGGTCGGATCGAAGACCTGAACGTATCCAACTACTGAGGCCGCGGAGTGCCTGAGGTTCTGCTCATCGGCGTGCCGGGCGGGCGCGCCCTGAGCATCGAGCAGCGACTCACCCGCGTCGGGTGCCGGGTGCGCCGGGTCGTGGGCTGGCCGGACGACCCGGGGGTGGCGATGGGAGCGGACGCACTCCTCGCCGAGACCTCCAACCCCGCCGCCCTGGCCCTGGCGGTGCGGCGGATGAGCGCGGCCCCGCTCGTCATCATCACCGACGACGGGATGGCGAACCGGGTCGCGGCGCTGAGCTGCGGCGCCGACGTCTGCCTCGCCGCGAACGAGGCGGACTCCGTCATCGAGGCCCACCTGCTGGCCCTGCTGCGACGCCGGGAGGCCAAGGCCATGGGGGAGACGGGCCGGCTCCGGCTCGGCGGCCTGTCCCTCGATCCGTCGTCGCGGGAGGCGGACGTCGAGGGGGCGCCGGTGGAGTTCCGCCCGCGTGAGTTCGACCTCCTGCTCGCCCTGATGCGGTCACCGGGGAGGGCCTTCCGCCGCCACGAGCTGCTGGACCTGGTGTGGGGCCCCCGCTTCACCGGCGGGGCGAACACGGTGGACGTGCACGTCTCCTGGATCCGGCAGAAGCTCCCCCAGGCGGCCAGGGTGCGCATCACCACGCTCCGGGGGGTCGGATACCGCCTCGACGAGCTGTCGCGCCAGCCGGTGGCGCAGGCGGCGGCCGGTCCGGTCCCCTCCGACCCCGCCCAGGTCCCCACCGCCCCTCGCGACTGAGCCGGGGCCGGGCCCGCCGCCGGAGGGGGCCTCCGCCGGTCGGTACGATGCAACCCGTCCTGTGATCTACGTCCTCGTGCTCACCGTCGTCACCGCCGTCTGGGGGTGGACCTTCGTCCTCGTCAAGGACGCCATCTCCCAGTACCCGGTGGCGCCGTTCCTCGCCCTCCGCTTCGCCCTCGCCGTCGTCGTCATGCTCCCCATCGCTCGGCGGCTCCCCGGCCGGCGGGCGCTGCGTGTCGGCGGTGTCATTGGCATCGCCGTCGCCCTCGGGTACGCGCTGCAGACGTACGGCATGCAGGACACCTCCCCGGGGGTCGCCGGTCTCATCACCGGACTCTTCGTCGTCTTCACACCGGTGATCGACCACTTCTTCGGCGCCCGCATCCCGCCGCGCACGGTCGTCGCCGTCGCCGTCGCCCTGGCCGGCACCGTCCTCCTCGCCGGGACCGGGGGCGGGCCCGTGGTCAGCGTCGGGGACCTGCTCGTTCTCGCCGGCGCCCTGTTCTTCGCCCTTCAGATCGTGCTGCTCTCGCGCCTCGGTCCCGGCCTCTCGGCAGCCGACCTCGCCGCTGTCCAGATGGCGGTGTGCTTCGTCATCTTCTCCGCCTCCGGTTCGACGACCTTCCACCCGCCGTCGGGCACCGTCTGGTTCGCCGTCGTCATCACCGGTGTCTTCGCCAGCGCCCTCGCCTTCTTCCTCCAGGCGTGGGCTCAGAAGCACCTCAGCGCCACCCGCGCCGCCCTCATCATGGCCATGGAGCCCGCCTGGGCCCTCTTCTTCGCGGTGGTGCTCACCGGCGAGAGCATGAACGCCGTCCAGGGGCTGGGCGCGGCGCTGGTGCTCATCGCCGTGGCAGGCCACGAGGCGCTGCCGCTGCTGACCGGGACGAACCGGGCCGGGGGCGGGGCGGGCGGCGGTGGCGGCGTCCGGCCGGGCCGCCACGCGCGGCGGCTTCAGCGGTAGGCGCGCGCCTGCAACTGGAACAGCTCGGCGTAGAGGCCGCCCCGCGCCATCAGCTCGGCGTGGGAGCCGGATTCGATGAGCCTCCCACCCTCCAGGACGGCGATGCTGTCCGCCATCAGCACGGTGCTGAAGCGGTGGGAGACCAGCACCGTGACACTGCCCACGCGGATGCCGCCCGAGGCGGCGGAGGAGGCATAGCGCTCGAAGAGGGAGTGCTCCGCCGCCGCGTCGAGCGCCGCCGCGGGCTCGTCGAGGGCGAGCAGGAGGGGCCTCTCCCGCATCAGGCAGCGCCCCAGCCCCACCGTCTGCCACTGGCCGCCGGAGAGGTCGACGCCGTCGTGATAGGCGCGACCGATGTACCCCTCCAGGCCGCCGGGGACGGTGGCGAGGATGCGCTCCCCGCGGGCGGCGGTGAGGGCGGAGGCGACACGCTCGCGATCGCCCATCTCGGCCACCTCGCCGAGGCCGACGCTCTCGCCCAGGGTGAGCTCGATGCGGGAGAAGTCCTGGAAGAGGGTGGCGACGCGCCGGCGCCATTCCACCGGGTCGAGGTCGGCCAGGTCGACCCCGTCCACCAGGATCCTCCCGGCGGTTGGCAGGTACAGCCCGCAGAGCAGCTTGACCAGGGTCGATTTCCCGGCGCCGTTCTCTCCCACCAGCGCCAGGGTGCTGCCGGCGGGGACGTGGAGGCTGACCCCGTCGAGGACCGGGACTGCGGCGCCGGGATAGGAGAATCCGACGTTCTCGAGGACCAATCCCTCCTCCAGCCGCCCGGGGACGCGGGGGCCGCCCGCGGGGCGCGGCGCGGGCGGGGGCGCGGCCGCGCGGAGCTTCTCGATGCGGCGGGTGGTCAGGGCCGCCGTCTGCAGGAAGGAGAGGAGCCCGAGGGCCCCGGCCACCTGGACGCTGACCTGCACCGCCAGGGTGATCACCAGCACCAGGTTGCCGATCGAGCCATGACCCCCTCCCGCCTGGAGGACGACGAGGAGGATGGCCGCGCCGTACCCGGCGGCGAAGACGACCTGGCCGCCCGCCTTCACCACGGCGGCGAGCGCCTGCGCCCGCCACATCCGCCGGGTGACGGTCTCCCAGGCCGCCTGCTGCCTGGACATCAGCTCGGCCTCCGTCCCGAAGAGCCGCAGCTCCTTGACGGAGGACGCCTGCGTCGACAGCTGCAGCAGGTGGCGGTGCAGGCGGACCTGTTCGGCGGTCGCCTCCCGGGCCCGCTCCAGAAGTCGCTGGGCGCGCTGCCCGGCGGCGACGGGCACCAGCGCCACCACCGGTAGCAGGACCAGCCAGGGATTGACCCGGACCAGCAGGACGATGGTGATCAGCGTCTGGATCAGGAGTCCGATGAGCTGCAGCGTCGACTCCAGGGCGCGGGTGGTGCCGAACAGCGACTCCCGCACCAGGCTGTGGTTGTCGGCGAAGTCGGGGTCGTCGAGGTGGCTGATGGTGTTGGGGCGGTTCACCAGCTCCATCAGCTCCACCCGGAGGCGCGCCTGCTGCATCTCCGCCAGCTCGAAGTAGTCGAGATGGGCGAAGTGGCTCAGCATCAGCTGGGCGACGAGGAGGACGGCCACCACCACGGCGAGGGTGAGGGCGCCGGCGCGGTCATGGCCGAGGGCGTCGTCGGTCAGCCCGGCCAGGGCCAGCGCCGCGAACGGTGCCGAGATGTATCCGGCGAACATCAGCGCCATCGCCCTGCAGAGGCGCCGCGGGTCCAGCCGGAATCCCAGCGCGAGCAGGAAGCGGGTCCCGCGCAGGACGTTCACCGCCGTTCCTCGGCGAGAGATCGACCCGGGAGCTCGGCCTCGTCATCGGCTCGGTCCTCGTCGTCGGCCGCCTCGTCGCCTGCCTCGAAGCGCCGCGCCTGGAGACGGAAGAGCTCTGCATAGCGGCCCCGGGCGCGCAGCAGCTCATCGTGGGTGCCCTGCTCGACCACCCGGCCGTGCTCCAGTACCACGATCCGGTCGGCCCGCCGGACGGTCGAGAAGCGGTGGGAGATGATGACGGCGGTGAGCCCCCGGGTCAGCTCGAGGAAGCGATCGAAGAAGGCCACCTCGGCGCGCACGTCGAGCTGCGCCGTGGGTTCGTCGAGGATGAGGACGGAGGCGCCGGCGCCCACGGCGTAGAGGGCCCGGGCCAGCGCCACGCGCTGCCACTGGCCCCCGGAGAGGTCGGTGCCGCCGGCGTAGCGCGCAGACAGCGTCGTCGCCAGGCCGCCGGGGAGGGCGTCGACGACGTCGGCGGCACCAGCCCACTCCAGGGCGTGGCGGATCGCCGCCTCGTCGGGCGCACGTCCGGGGGCCCCGAGAGCGACGTTGGTCGCGGCGTCCAGCTCGTACCGCACGTAGTCCTGGAAGATGACGGCGAGCCTCCGCTGCCATTCGCGGATCTCCAGGTCGCGCAGGACCGTTCCGTCGACGAGGATCCTCCCGGCGTCCGGCTGGTAGAGGCCGGCGAGGAGCTTGACCAGGGTCGTCTTGCCCACGCCGTTGAACCCCACGATGGCGGTCGACGTGCCGGCGGGAAGCTCCAGGTCGAGGCCGTCGAGGACGCGGCGCCGGCCGCCCGGGTAGGCGAAGCCGACCTTCTCGAAGCGGATGGAGGCGCGGGGGAGCCCCGTCGAGGGCAGCGCCCCCGTGTGCTGGCGACCGCCCTCCCGCCGGAAGCGGTCCTCCAGCTCGCTGACGGTGTCCCAGGCCATCATCCCGAACTGGGTCTGCACGTCGCTCTCGGGGAAGAACTGGCCGAAACGCAGCGGGATGAGCACCGCCTGCACCGTCAGGGCCAGCTGGAGCACCGACAGGTGGCCGCCGGCACCCGCCTCCGCGGTCCACGCCAGGATGGCCACCGCCCCGGTGAGAACCAGGGCCGTGTAGACCAGGAAGGGGACGAAGTAGATGCGCCGGCGGATTGCCCAGAGCGGGCGGTGGAAGGCATCCGCCTCCTCGCCGGCGCGCGCGGCCCACCACCCCAGCATGGCGAGGAGCCGCATCTCCTTGGCCATCCCGGCGTCGCTCCCGGTGTTCCACAGGTATTGCAACCGGCGGCGCGCCGAGCGGAAGATGCCGAACGCGTGGGTGGCGAAGCGATGCAGGCCTCCCCGCTGTCCCCAGCGGCCCAGCAGCGCCGTGACCAGGATGATGAGCCCGGCCAAGGGGCCGAGGACGGCGGCGACGATGGCCACGGCTCCGAGGAGCTGGGCATACCGCGCCACCAGGGAGATCATGCCGGTGACCGCCGCCCCCGGGGTCGCCTGGACGTCCTCGAGACCCTGCCGGGCGTCGGCGAGGAGGTCGAGGACGTCCTGCTGTTCCAGGACCTCCATGGGCGCGTCCGCCAGCGCCGCCCGCATCAGGCGCCTGGCCGCCTCGCCGTCCACACGCCTCGTGATCAGCTCACCCAGCGCCACGGGAAGCGGGCTGAGAGCGTTCTGCAGTGCCAGCGCGGCGACGGAGATGAGCAGCGGGGCAAGGACGGTGCCCCAGCCGGCGTGCCCCGCGGCCACCAACGGGACGCGCTCGATCATGACGCTGGCGCCGATGACGAACCCGAGGGGGAGGAGCCCGATGAGGAGGTTGACGAGGACCGAGGCGGCGACTGCGGCACGGCCGCCGACCGGCAGCAGAGAGGCGATCGACCGCCAGCGGGCCAGTCTCGGCCCCCAGGCCGGCCGCCGCAGCAGGCTGGTGGCGCCTCCGGCCTCCGCCGCGCCGGGGGGCGGCCTGTCGGGTTCGGCGGCCTGTGGCGTCTGCCCGCCGGCTGCCTCCACGGGCATGCGGCTCTCCTGGTCCACGGCCCCGCCGTCCGGGCGGCTCCGCACGCCGGCGGGGGAAGCGGAACGAGCATCGCACACCGCCTCGAAAGGGCGGACCGGCGACTCCGGCGGTGACCGCGGGCATCCGCGGCCGGTCAGGTCCGGGCGATGATCTCCCCGAGCACGACGATGAAGACGGCGTCGGGCACCTCGCCCCACGCGCGCCATCCCTCGGCCGCCTCCTCCAGCTCCGCCTGGGTGGCGATCCCGTACTCCACGGCCTGATGGGCCAGCGACGAGGACGTGGTGCGCTCCGCCCACGCGGACGACCACCAGCTCCGGTCATGGGGCGTGGCGAAGGTCCAGGTCGAGGTCGTGTAGACGGTGTCGGCCAGGCCGGCGGCGCTGGCCCATCGCGGCAGCCACCGGGCGGCGTTCGCCTCGGCGCCGTTGCGGCGGGTCACCGCCAGGTAGATCTCGCGCCAGCGGTCGAGCCGCGGGTCGGGTGGGGACCACGCCATCGCCGAGTAATCGCCGTCCCGCACCGCCACCACACCGCCGGGGCGGGCGAGTTTCGCCATCGTCCGCAGTGCCCCGACGGGGTCGCGGAGATGCTGCAGCACCTGGTGGGCGTGGACCACGTCGAACGACGTCGCGGCCAGGTCGGCGGAGCGGAAGTCCCCGACCCGGAAGGAGGCGTTGGCGACGCCCTGGTCGCGGGCGTGGGCCTGGGCCTGGGCCACGACCTCGGGGGAGATGTCGATGCCGACCACCCGGCCGGGGGCGACCTTGCGGGCCAGGTCCGCCGTCAGCGTCCCGGGCCCGCAGCCGATGTCGAGCAGGCTCATCCCCGGACGCAGGTGGGGCAGGAGGTAGGCGGCGGAGTTGGCGCCCGTGCGCCAGCGGTGTGAGCGCAGCACCGCCTCGTGGTGGCCGTGGGTGTAGGTGTCGGCTTCGGTCGTCACCGCGGCATCATGCCATGGGGTCGCCCCGTGCGGCCCCCGCGACGAGCCCTGCCGCGCTCAACCCAGATGGCCCGCCGTGGCCAGCTCAGCGATCACGTAGGCAAGCCACGGAAGCGCGGCGAGGACGACGAGACGGCCGTGGGCCCGCCCGTCGCGCAGCAGGGCGAGGAGGTATGCGCCGGTGGCGAAGGCGCAGGCGGCGCTGATCAGACCGGCGGCGCCCAGCGTCCAGGTGGTGAAGGTGACCCCCAGGAAGCCGAGCACGCACGCCTGGAAGGCGGCGGAGCCCGCCACGTTGCCGAAGGCGAGCTCGTCGTCGCCGCTGCGGATCCAGAGCACGCTGTTGAAGGTCTCCGGAAGCTCCGTCACGAACGGGATGACGATCACCGCCAGGACGAGCGGGTCGATGCCCAGGCTCTGCGCGGTCTGGTGGACGGCGGCGACGAAGAGCTGGGAGCCGACGATGAGCAGGGCCACGGCTCCGACGAGCTGAACCGCCACCGCCGCGGCCGGCGGCCGCTGCCGCCAGCGGACGATGTGGAGGGGCTCGGGCGCCTCCTTGTCCTCGTCTCCCCCGCCCCGCAGGGTCATGGTCACGTGCCACACGTAGAGGAGGAGCAGGACGACGCCGACGCCGATCCGTGCCGCTCTGGGGAGGGCGGAGGAGCCCACCGCGAGGGCGAAGGCGGCCAGGAACACGCCCAGGTCCCGCCACGCCTGGGTCGGGGCGACCCGGAGTTCCCTCGCCCCTCCGCGGGCGAGCACCGCCACACCGGTGACGGCACCGCCCAGGGTGAGGAGAAGGAACGAGGAACCGAGGACCGCCCCGATGGCGATGCGCTGGGCGTCGTTGCCTCCTCCCACCAGGGCGACGATGGCGACGATCGTCTCCGGCAAGGCGGTCCCGAAGGCGGCCAGGAGGCTGCCGGTCGGACCCGTCCCCAGGCGCATCAGGTGGCCGGCCCACTCGATCGCGTTGGTGAACAGCTCGCTGGCGGCCGCGATCACGATCAGCCCGCCGGCGAAGAGGAGCGCCGTCACGCGCCCGTCCGCCGCCCGCGACGCCACCAGGCGAGCGCGGCGTCTACCGGCTGGTTCAGCCAGCGGGTGCCGAAGATCAGCACGTGGTACATCGTCACCGGCTGCACGCGGTGGACGGGGGCCGTGCCGTCACCGCGCGCCAGCGCGTCGAGGATGCGTTCACGGCACCAGGGGAAGAGGGTCTTGGGCAGCTCGTCGCGGGCGACGAAGCGGGCCGCCAGGGACTCAACGCTTCGCCGCCGCCTCCCACCGGTGACCTCGCCCAGGTAGACGGCGTCCCCGGCCGATCGCAGACCGGCCCAGGTGTAGACGCCGACCAGGCCGAGGATCCGGGCGCGCAATCCCGTCTCCTCCTCGGTCTCCCGGAGGGCGGCCTCGGCCGGGTCCTCGCCCCGTCCGCAGTGCCCCCCGGGCAGCTCCCACCCGGGGGGCCAGAGCCGGAATTGCACCAGGACCCGGCCGTGATCGACGAGCACCAGCTGCGCGCCCTGCACCGGCCAGGACCGGCCGTCGATCTCCACCGACGCGGGCGCCAGCCGGGCCGAGCGCGTCCGCGGAGTCCTTCGGGCCACGCCCCGGCGGGTCACGGGGATGCGATGCCGACCCGCGTCAGGTGACGGCGACACGGCGCGGCCGGGTCGTCTTCGCCGACCTCGCCGGGGTCCTGCGCTTCGCGGGCGTCCGCGACGCCCGCTGGCCGTTGTGCTCGATCACCGCGGTGAGGCCGAGGATCAGCTCGCGCTGCGCGTTGAGGAAGTGGCGCTGCGCCTCCGGGGGGATCACCTCGCCGACCAGGTGGGCTGCCTCCGCGAGGAGGCGAAAGGCCATGGAGCCGGACTCGTCACTCATGCTGTGCTCCCCGTGAAGATGATGCGAAGCGTGCCCTCTTCGAGCTTCGCCGACCGGATCCGCTTGCCGTTCAGCACCCGCGGCAGCGCGATCTCCCGCTTGTAGGCGCCGACGGTGACGAACAGCTCCCCCGGGCTGTGGGTGAGGTCGACCTCATCCTTGCTGACGAACGGGAGCTGCAGCAGCAGTTCGTAGTGGTCCCGCACCTTGCGCAGCTTCTGGGGGACCACGTGATAGAAGATCTGCGACGGGTCCTCGTCGCCGAACAGCGCTTCGGCCATCTCCTCGAGGCGGTCGAGGCCGACGATCTCGTGGTTGAAGAGCTTGGTCCTGCGGATGGGGATGGGGTCGAAGGCCGCGCCCACCATCCCGTCGTAGCGGGCCTGGGTCCGGCGCCACGACGCGAAGTAGCTGTCCGTCACCTCGGGCGGCAGCATCCGGTTCACCACCACCAGGTCGGTGAGGTAGTCGTAGAGGCTGAGGTAGGTGAAGGCGCGCTGCGCCTCCTTCAGCACCATCTTCTCCAGGTTGAGGACGATGCGCACCGTGCAGGTTTCCGGGTCGCCGAGGATGCTCTTCATGCTCTCCAGGTCGAGGAGCAGGTGCTTCACATGGCCGAAGATGTCGTCACTCGGCAGGGGCAGGGAGACGAAGGGCTGAACCACCGGGCGGGCCACCTTCATGATCGTCCGCTCGACGGGGAAGATCCGCTTCAGGTACCACCGGGCGACATCGGGAAAGGCGAGCAGCTGCAGGGTCTCGCCGGTGGGGGCGCAGTCGACGACGAGCACGTCGTACTCGCCGCTCGCCTTGTGGTTCCTGATCTGCATCAGCGAGGCGACCTCCTCCATCCCCGGAGGTGATGACAGCTCCTCGGCGATGATGTCGTCGACGCCCTGGGATGCGAACAGGGTGCTGAGGTACTTGTGGATGCTGTCCCAGTGGCTCTCCATCTCGTGGAGGGCGTTGACCTCCTGGGCCCAGAGGTTGGGGGCGACGGAGGTTGGCACCTCGTCGATCTCACGGTCGAGCGAGTCGCCCAGACTGTGCGCCGCGTCGGTGCTGATCACCAGCGTGCGCAGTCCCCGCTTGGCGCAGCGCACGGCGGTGGCCGCCGCGACCGTGGTCTTCCCCACCCCGCCCTTCCCGGTGTACAGGATCACCCTCATGGTGGTGAGTCCTCAGTGCACGACTTGGGAGACGACACCCCAGGCGATGAGGATGAGCACCACCATCACCGAAGCGATCACGGCGACGCGCCGCAGATCGGCCGGGACGTAGGGGACGTGATCGAAGGGGATGCCCGGGTCGTCGCTCTCCAGCATGGCGATGCTGGCCGCCGAGCTGCTGGAGTACCGCGCGGACCGGGCGGCGAGGCGCTGCTGCCGGAGGGCCTCGGCGCTGGGACCGGCCGGGGAAACCCGCTCGACGCGGCGCCGGAAGGCATCGCCCGCCATCGGTGCGGCCGGGGCGGCGGCGCGGACGGGCTCCCGATCCTCGTCGTCGCCGATGACGGGGGCGGCCGTCCTGGGAGAGACGCTCGGGGCGACCCGGGGGGCGGTCGCGACCGGCCGCGGTCCCGCCTGCGGGGCGGGCCGGCGTGTCGCGCGCTGCTTCTGCTTGCGGTTCTTCTTCGCCATCTGCGACCGCGAAGCGTAGCAGGCGGAGCGAGGGCCGACCCACCCCGGCTGCCCGGTGGAACAATCCGCCCATGCCCCTCGATCGCGACGTCCACGCCTTCGACGAGCGCGCCCCTCGGTACGAGCGCGGGTGGCTGGGGAGGCTGCACCACGACATCGCCGATCGCACCGCCGACCTTGCGATGGCCCGCGCGCCCGAAGCCCGGCGCATCCTCGATGTCGGCTGCGGTTCGGGATACCTGGTCCGCCGCCTCGCCCAGCGGCTCCCCGACGGGGTGGACCTGGTCGGCATCGACCCCGCTCCCGGCATGGTCCGGGCGGCCCGGGCCGGGGTCGCGGACGATCGCCGCGTCCGCTTCGACTCGGGATTCGCGGAGGACCTCCCGTATCCGGATGGCAGCTTCGATCTGATCGTCAGCACCACCTCCTTCGACCACTGGGCGGACCAGGGCGCGGGGCTGGCGGAGTGCGCCAGGGTGCTGGCCCCCGGCGGGCACCTCGTGCTCACCGATCTAATCTCCCCGTGGCTGCTTCCGACGCTCGTCGCCGGCCATCGGGGTCGCGCCCGGACCGTCCGCAGGGCCAGCCGGCTGCTGAGCACTGCGGGCTTCGGCTCCCTGCGCTGGCACCGCCTCTACCGCCTGATTCTCCGGACCGTCACGGCGACGAGGTGAACGGGACCGTCTGGTATGCTGGCGCCGTCTTCGGGGCAGGGTGAGATTCCCGACCGGCGGTACAGCCCGCGAGCGGAGCCAGGAGCTTTTCCCGGCCGAGCAGGACCCGGTGCGATTCCGGGGCCGACAGTCAGAAGCGACGGACCCGGCGGTCCGCCCTTCGAGTCTGGATGGGAGAGGACGCAACTGGAGGCGCGCTTCCAGGAGCAGCTCCCTGCCCTCATGAGCAAGGAGAGGCCATGGTCGGATCGCCAACACCACCGCCCCGGAGCGTGACGCCCCGGGCCCGCAGCGATGGCTGAGCGGATGGCCGCGCAGCCTCGGTCGCGGGAGCGGCCCGGCATCCTCGACCGCTACTCCGCCCTGGTCATCACCGTGGCGTCGGCGCTGTGGGCCGCCGACGCGTTCTTCCGTCCCGCCCTGGTGCAGCAGGGCCTGTCGGCCAGCCAGATCGTCCTCGTCGAGGATCTCCTCATCAGCCTCTGCCTGGTTCCCGTGGCCCGGCGGGCCTGGCGCGAGCTGCGCAAGGCGTCGTGGCGCACCTGGCTGGTGCTCGCCGTCATCGCCGCCGGCCCGCAGGCCTTCGCCACCGTCCTGTTCACGCGCTCGATCGGCTACGCGTATACCGTCCCCGCGGCGCAGAGCGGTGGCGTGCTCTCCGAGGTCTACCTTCTCTACCTGCTCCAGCCCATCTTCGGGGCGACCCTGGCGTGGCTGATCCTCCGCGAGCGGCGCCGGCGCTCCTTCTGGCTGCTCGCCGCCCTCGCCCTCGCCGGGGCCGCCCTCATCGTGTTCTCCACGAACGCCGTGGCGCCGCAGGCGCAGATCCAGGCCGCCCTCTTCGTCCTCGGCGCCGTCGCCCTCTGGGGGGCCGGCACGGTCATGGGCCGCTACGCCCTCGCCGACGTCTCCTTCACCAGCACCGCGGCGGCGCGCTTCATGCTGGCCCTGCCGATCCTGCTCGTGCTGATGCTCACCGACCGGGGCGTCGCAGGCCTTGGCCAGTACTCCGCCGGCCAGCTGCCGAGCTTTCTGGGCATCGCCCTCATCCCCGGCGTGATCGCCATGACGCTCTACTACCGGGCCCTCTCCAGCACCCCCGCCTCGGTGTCGAGCTTCGCCGAGCTCGGCTACCCGGCCGCCCTCTTCCTGATCTTCTCCCTCCCCAAGCCGGTCGGGTACGGCACACCGCTCCAGCCCCTGGAGCTCCTGGGCGCCCTGCTCCTCATCGTCGCCGTGACCCGCCTCAACGTTCTGATGCGGCGGGACGTGGTGAGGGCGCCCCGGCCGCGCCTGCTCCGCGCCGCACCCGACGGCGGATCGGAGTAGCGGCCTCCGTCAGTCCCCGGCGACCCTCTCGGCGTGGAACCCCGCGCCGTGGAGGAGGGCGAGCGCCGCGGCGGCCACGTCGGCGTCCACGGTCAGCACCAGGGCGGCGTGCTGGGTGTCGCTGTGCTGCATGTAGAGGTCCTGGATGCTGATGTCGTTCGACCCCATCAGCGTCGTGACCTCGGCCAGCACCCGCAGCCGGTTCTCGATGGGGACGGCGATGTCGACGTTGCGGCCGCTGCCGCGGATGAGGATGCCTCCGACCGCCCGGTATGCGCTCCCGGCCTCGGTGAAGTGGCGCTGGATGGCGGGACGGTCGGCGAGGTCGTCCTCCAAGCGGCGCATGGCCGCCGTGAAGGCCTCCAGCACCTCCCGCACCGCGGTGGCGTTCTCGGCGAGGATGTCCGACCACAGGCCGGGGCTGGCGGCGCCGACGCGGGTGAGATCGCGGAACGACGGCCCGGCGAAGGTCAGCGCCTCGGGCGAGATGTCGGAGGTCACCTGGAGCAGCGCGACGGCGAGGAGGTGGGGGAGGTGGGACATCGCCGCCACCAGCAGGTCGTGGCGGTCGGGGTCGACGGCGCTGGGCACCGCGCCCAGGTCGTCGCGGACGAACTGGGCGATCTGGGCGTAGGCGTCGGGCAGCGTCTCCGCGGTGGGGGTGAGCAGGTATCGGGCGCCTCGGAACAGGTCGGCGCTCGCGTTGGCGACACCGGACAGCTCGCTCCCCGCCATGGGGTGGCCACCGACGAAGCGCCGCAGTCCGACCCGCGCGGCGTCGCGGACGATCGCCGCCTTGGCGCTGCCGACGTCGGTGACCAGGGCGTCCGTCGGTGCGAGGGCGGCGAGCAGCCCGCCGATCCTCGACACCGGGGCGGCCAGCACGATCACGTCGGACCCGCGCACCTCGTCGATCGCCGCGCCACGGTCGATGGCGCCGACCTCGCGGGCGACCTCGAGGACGGCAGGCTGGTCGCAGCCCAGCACCTCCCAGCCGGCGCGACGCGCCGCCATGCCGATGGAGCCGCCGATGAGGCCGACGCCGACGATCCCGAGAGAGCCTGGCATGGTGGGCATTGTCCGCCGCCCGCTCACACGTTGAATCGGAAATGGACGACGTCGCCGTCCCGCACCAGGTAGTCCCTGCCCTCGAGACGCTGCTTGCCCAGCTCCCTGACCGCGGCGTACGACCCGGCCGCGATGAGGTCCTCGGTGTCGACGACCTCGGCGCGGATGAATCCCCGCGCGAAGTCCGTGTGGATCGTCCCCGCCGCATCGACCGCCGTACCCCCGCGTCGCAGGGTCCAGGCCCGGACCTCCTTCTCCCCGGCGGTGAAGAAGGTGACGAGGTCCAGCAGGGAGTACGCCTCCCGGGCCAGTCGGTCCAGGCCGGGCTCGGCGAGACCGAGGGAGTCGAGGAACTCGCGGCGGTCGTCCGGCGGAAGCTCCACGATCTCCGACTCGATGCGGGCGGAGATGGCCAGCGCGTCGCCGCCATGGTCGCGGGCCAGGGCGGCGAGAGCGTCCGGAGGCGGCGCGCCCGCCCTCGACTCGTCGACGTTGACGACGGCGATGAGGGGATGCGAGGTGAGCAGGAAGAGGTCGGCGACCAGGGAGCGCTCCTCCTGGGAGAGGGCCAGCGTCCGCACCGGGCGCCCCTGGTCGAGGTGGTCGCGGACGCGCCGCATCGCCTCGATGGTCTCGGCCGCCTTCTCCTTGGCGACGCGCGCCGTCTTCTCCAGCCTCTCCAGGCGGCGCGTCACCGTCTCGAGGTCGGCCAGCTGCAGCTCCAGCTCGATGACCTCGAGGTCCCGCAGCGGGTCGAGGCCACCCTCGACGTGGACCACGTCGGGATCCTCGAAGGCGCGCACCACCAGGGCGATGGCGTCGCACTCGCGGATGTGGCCGAGGAACTGGTTGCCCAGCCCCTCGCCCCGGCTGGCACCCCGGACCAGTCCGGCGATGTCGGTGAAGGTCACCGTGGCGGGAATGATCCTGGGCGGCGTGAAGACGGCCGCCAGCCTCTCCAGGCGCGCGTCGGGCACGGGGACGATGCCGGTGTTCGGCTCGATGGTGGTGAAGGGGTAGTTGCCCACCAGGGCCCCGGCCCGGGTCAGGGCGTTGAAGAGCGTCGACTTGCCGGCGTTGGGAAGGCCGACGATGCCCACGCTCAGGCTCATCGGGGTGGCCTAGTCCCGCTCCAGCTCGAACTCCGCGTGCAGGGCGCGCACCGCGTCCGTCACCCGGTCACGGGCGATGATCACGGTCACGTGGATCTCGCTGGTGGTGATCTGCTCGACGTTGATGCCCTGGGCCGCCAGGGCGCGGAAGATCCGGGCGAACATCCCGGGGACCCCCAGGAAGGCGGTGCCCACCACCGACACGGTGGCGATCGTCGAGTCCGCCGTCACCGCCTCGGCGCCGACGGCGCGGGCCACCTCCTCGAGGATGGGGCGGGCGCGGGGCAGGTCCTCCTCGGAGATCGTGAAGGAGAGGTCGGTGTGACCGTCGTGGCTCACGTTTTGGACAATGATGTCCACATTGATCCCGGCCGCGCCGATGGCGGAGAACACCGTGGCGGCGATCCCGGGCCGGTCCGGCACCCTGGTCATGATCACCTTGGCCACGCTCGAATCGTGGGCGATGCCGCGGATCTTCTGGCGATCTTCCATGGAGGCCTTCGTGCTGATGAGCGTGCCGGGGCGATCCTCGAAGGTCGACCGCACCACGATCGGCATCGAGTAGGCTTCGCCGATCTCGACGGCGCGAGGGTGCATCACCTTGGCACCGACGGCGGCGAATTCTAGCATCTCGGCGTAGGCGATCTCGGCGATCGGACGTGCCCTCGGCTCGACGCGGGGATCGGCGGTGTAGACACCGGCGACGTCGGTGTAGATCTCGCACCGTTCGGCGCCGAGCTCCACGGCCAGGGCCACGGCGGTGGTGTCCGATCCCCCCCGGCCCAGGGTGGTGATGTCGAGGTCGGCGGTCGCCCCCTGGAAGCCGGCCACCACCACCACCCTGCCCCGGTCCAGCTCGTCGAGGATGCGCTGGGGCACGATGTCCACGATCCGGGCGGTGCGAAAGGCGTCACTGGTCCGGATCCCCGCCTGCAGGCCGGTCAGGGAGATGGCGGGGATCCCCAGCCCCTCCAGGGCCATGGCCATCAGCGGGGCGGTGATGGTCTCGCCGGTGGAGAGGAGCTGGTCCATCTCCCGGAGCGGCGCGTCGGGGTTGACCCTGTGGGCCAGGTGGAGCAGCTCGTCGGTGCTGTCGCCCATGGCGCTGACCACGACGACCACCCGGCCCGTCTCGCGGCGTGTCGCGGCGATGCGCTTGGCGACCCGCTGGATCAGCTCGGCGCTGGCCACGCTGCTGCCGCCGAACTTCTGGACGATGCAGGCGGCGGCGTGGGGCTGCCCCGCTGCCGGCGGCTTCGGCGTTGCCGGCCCGGTCACGGCGCCACCTCCACCCGGGCTCCGGTGTTGCGGATGCCGAAGGCCTCCGCCCGCCCGGTGACGGAGGCGGTCCTGGCCGCCGCCACCATGGCCGGCCCGACCTCGTCGCTCGGCCCGCTGCAGAGGGCGAGCACCGCCGGGCCGGCGCCGGCCAGGCAGGCGCCGTGGGCTCCCGCGGCGACGGCGGCCTCGATGACCAGGAGCACGTGGGGCATCACCTCACTCCTCGCCGCCTGGTGCCACCGGTCGCGCATCGCCTCGCCGAGGAGGGGAAGATCGCCGGTGAGCATCGTCGCCACCAGCAGGGCGCAGCGGGCGGCGTTGTGGATGGCGTCCTCCCGCGAGAAGGTGAGGGGCACCAGCTCGCGGGCGACCTCGGTGCTCATCTCCGTGTCGGGGACGAAGACGACGGCGTGCAGCCGCTCGGGCACTGGAATCCGGACGGCCGAGACGTCGCCGGCACAGATGACCAGGCCGCCGAGGAGGGCCGCGGCGACGTTGTCGGGATGACCCTCGATCCTCGCGGCGTGGCGGATGATCCGCTGCTCGTCCCAGCCGAGCTCGGCGAGGGCGTTGGCGGCGAGCACGCCGCCGAGGGTGGCGGCGGCACTGGAACCGAGCCCGCGGCCGAAGGGGATCGCGTTGCGGCAGTCGAGATGGACTCCGCCGGGGACGTCGGTGCCGGCCGCCACGCATGTCGAGGTGAAGGCGCGGCAGATCAGGTTCTTCTCCGGGTCACGCAGCTCATCGGGTGCACCCGGGCCCGGGTCGATGGTGAGGCCTCTCCCGGCGCCCACCGTCGCCTCGAGCTCGTTCTCGAGATCGATCGCGAGCGCCAGGATGTCGAAGCCGGGGCCGAGGTTGGCGATGCTGGCGGGGGCGCGGACGGTGACCCTCATCTACAGGCCGATGGCGGCGGCGATGCTCGCCGGCGTGCCGATGACCGACCGCGGCGGAGCGAGGCCGTCGCTCACCGCCGGCAGGTCCTTGAGGCCGTTGCCGGTGAGGACGCAGACGGCGCTCGCCCCCCTGGCGACCGCGCCGTCGGCGACCGCCTTGCGCAGCACGGCCAGCGACGCCGCCGACGCCGGCTCGCAGAAGATCCCCTCGCGGGCGGCCAGGTCGCGCTGGGCGGTGGCGATCTCGAGGTCGCTGACCGAGTCGATGAGCCCCTCCGACTCGTCGCGCGCCGCCACCGCGGACGCCCACGAGGCCGGGTTGCCGATGCGGATGGCGGTGGCGAAGGTCTGCGGGTCGGCCACCGGGAGCCCGAGCACGAGGGGGGCGGCACCCGCGGCCTGGCCGCCGACCATCCGGGGCAGCTGGGAGCAGAGGCCGGCCGTCCGGTACTCCCGGAAGCCCCGCCAGTAGGCGGTGATGTTGCCGGCGTTGCCCACCGGGATGGCGAGGACGTCGGGGGCGTCGCCGAGCCGGTCGACGATCTCGAACGCCGCCGTCTTCTGACCCTCGATGCGGTAGGGGTTGATGCTGTTGACGAGGGTCACCGGGTGGGTCTCGGCGAGCTGCCGGACGGATGCCAGGGCCTCGTCGAAGTTGCCCTCGATGATCAGTACGGTGGCTCCGAACACCTGAGCCTGGATGAGCTTGCCGAGGGCGATCTTCCCCGCCGGCACGACGACCACGGTGCGCAGGCCGAAGCGCGCGCCGTAGGCGGCGGCGGAGGCGCTGGTGTTGCCGGTGGAGGCGCAGATGATCGCCCGGCTGCCCGCCTCCATGGCCTTGGCCACGGCCAGCACCATGCCCCGGTCCTTGAAGGACCCCGTGGGGTTGAGCCCCTCGAACTTGAAGTGCAGCGACCCCAGCCCCAGGGAGGCGCCGATGGCGCGGGACTCGATGAGCGGCGTGTCGCCCTCGCCGAGGGTGATCCGGGGGGTGGCATCGGTGAGCGGGAGACGGTCGGCGTAGCGGCTGATGACGCCGCCGCTGCGGTGATCCCACGTCAGCAGCACGCTCTCCCGGTTCATCCCGCGCTCCGGGCGACCAGGCGGTCCAGCGTCCGGGTCACCGCCTTCACGCCCGGCAGCGCGCGCACCGCCTCCATGGCGCCGTCGAACGTGTCGCGCGCGGCCGGCCCGGTGAGCACGAGCAGCTCACCGTCCCCGGGGGTCACCTGCTCCACCGCGATGCCTCGGTCCTCGAACATCCGCGTGACGATACCGGGGACGTCGGTCCCGCCGCGGACCAGCAGCCGCAGCGCCGAGGCCGTCTCCGCCTCGCGCGGGTCGAGGACGCGCGCCGGGACGGCGGATGGAAGGGGCACGTTGCGCCCCTCCCGGCGGGCGCGGGCCACCGCCACGATGTCGCTGAGCACCGCGCTGGCGGCGGCGTCCGCCCCGGCGCCGCGACCGCGCAGCACCAGCTCCCCGGCCAGGTCGGTGTCCACGATGACGACGTTGTCGGCACCCGCCACCACTCCGAGAGGATGGTCCGAGACCGGCACCAGGGCCGGCCGGACGCTGAGCCCGAGGCCGCCCGGGGTGAGCTCGGCCCGCGCCACCAGCCGGACCGCCAGGCCGAGCTTCGCCGCGGCGGCGGCGTCGGCGGGGCCGAGATCGCGGATCCCCCGCCGGTCGACCTGATCCGGGTGGGCTGACACCCCGAGGCCGAACCAGGCGAGGATGCAGAGCTTGGCGGCGGCATCATGGCCGTCGAGGTCGGCGCTCGGGTCGGCCTCGGCGTAGCCCTGCCGCTGCGCCTCGGCCACCGCGTCGTCGAGGCTCTCCCCACCCCGGAGGCGCTCCAGAATGTAGTTGGTCGTGCCGTTGATGACCGCTGTGATGCTTCGGACGGAGTCGGCCCGCAGCGAGTCGCGGAGCATGGCCAGCACCGGCATCGCCGCGCCGACGGCGGCCTCGAAGGCGAGCCCTCCGCTGCCCGGCCGGACCAGCTCCGCGAGCTCGGGCCCCGCGCGGGCGATCACGGCCTTGTTTGCGGTCACCGTGCCCAGCCCCGAGCCCACCGCCTGGTGGAGGAGCGTGCCGGCCGGCTCCAGCCCGCCGATCAGCTCGACGGCGAGGTCCACGCCCCGTCGCGAGATGGCCTGGGCGCCGTCATCCACCAGGGCGACCCCGGTGAGGAGGAAGGGGCGGAGCCGCTCGGGATCGCGATCGGCCACGCAGCGGATGAGCAGCGGACCGCCGCTGCGCTCGGCGAGCAGGTCGGCATGGGCCGTCAGCTCGCGCGCGACCGCCGATCCGACCGTTCCCGCGCCCATCAGCGCGATGCCGAGAGGAGTTGCCACTAGGCGGGCGAGTCTAGTGTCCGCGGAGCGCGGCCCGTTGAAGCTCCCAGCGCACGCTGTCGCCCGAGAGGCGAGTCCGGCCCCGATGAGACCTCGGACGGCCTCATCCGGAGAGCGATTCGGCGCCGGACGGTGGTCCCCCGGGGGGCGCGGCCGCCTCCGACCGGAACTTGCCCAGGCCGGGGAAGCGCGACTGGCGGGCGAGCAGGCGGAGCAGGGGGATGACCGCCCCGGCGGGCACGGGTTCGCTCCACAACCGTCCCTGCCCGGCGTCGCAGCCCACCTGCTGGAGGGCCGCCAGGGTCGCCTCGTCGTCGACGCCCCGCGCGGTGACCGTGAGGTTGAGCGTGTGGGCGAGATCGACGATCTCGCGGACGGACGCCGACTGCGACCCGGAGCCACGCAGCGAGGCGGCCACCGCGGGGTCGAGGCGCAGCTCGGTGAACGGGAGGCCGCGGAGCCGGAGCAGAGAGGTCGGGCCGGACCCGAAGTTGTCCACGGCGAGGCTGACCCCCGAGCCCGCCAGGGAGTTGAGGGTTTCGACGTCGAGCGACAGGGTGGTGCTCTCGTCGATGTGGATCGCCAGCGCGGTCGGCGGCACCGACCAGCGGCGAAGGAGGGCGCCCACCGCCTTGGGGAACTGGCGGTCCTGCGCATTGCGCCCGGCGATCTTCACACCGACCCGCAGCGCGTACCCCTGCTCGCGCCACCGGGATTGCTGGCCGACCGCCATGCCGAGCAGCGTCCGCGTCAGCGGCCGGATGATCTCCGTCTGCTCGGCGGCGGGGATGAACTGGTCGGGCTCGAGCAGCCCGCGGCGGTGGTGCCGCCACCGCACCGTGGCCTCCACGGAGACCAGCGCCGCGTCGGCGACACGGACCACCGGCTGGTAGAACAGCTCCAATTCCTGGTTGTCGAGCGCCTTGCGCAGCTCGGCGAGCCGGACGACGCGGTCCTCGACCTCGGCGGTGTCGTCGGCCTGGGAGTAGACCATCCAGCCCCGCCGGGCCTCCTTGGCCGCATACATCGCCGACTCGGCATGGAGCATCAGGGTTCCGGTGTCGGTCCCGTGCTCCGGGAAGTTGGCGACGCCGATGCTGACGGAGGGCTCCATCGGCTGGCCGTCCACCAGCAGCGGCTCCCGGAAGGCTCCGAGGACCTGGCGGGCGATGCGAACGCTGGTCGCCGGCGTGGCGCTGCCGCCCAGGATGACGGCGAACTCGTCGCTGCCGAGCCGGGCCACCAGGTCGGTGGCGCGGAGCGTCTGGCGGAGCCGCTCACCGACGGCGCGGAGCAGCTGATCGCCGGCCAGGTGGCCGAGGCTCCGGTTCACCTCGGCGAACCGGTCGAGATCCATCATGAAGACGCTGAACGGCGTCGACCGCTGTGCCCCCTGCTGGATCCGGGCCAGCAGCCTCTCGGTGAACTGGGCGCGGTTGGGAAGGCCGGTGAGGCTGTCGTGGAGTACCGGCCGGGCCGCCGCCGCCGGCTGGCTGCCCTCCGGTGCGTCGCGCACCACCAGGATCCGGGTTGCGCCCCCCTCGCCGGTGCTGACGCTGGTGTCGACGTGGGCCACGAAGCAGGTGCCGTCACGCCGGAAGGCGGCCATGTCCGGCTGGCTGACCCGCGTGGCCCCGCGCTGGTCGGGTGCGCTCGCGGAGAGCCGGTAGGAGGGGAGGAGCTGCTCCACGTGCCGCCCCGCCAGCTCACCGCCGGCGGCGCCGAACAGCCGGCCCGCCGCGGGGTTGGCGGCGGTGACGACGCCGTCCTCGCCCACCAGGAGGATCGCCTGGGTGACGTCGCCGATGACCGCGCGCAGCCGCGCCTCGGCGGCCCGGAGCGCGGCGTCGGCACCGGCCAGGCGGCGCCGGCCGCCTTCCAGACGGACGAGGAGGAATCCGACCAGCACTGCCACCAGCAGGGCGGCGGCGAGGTCGAGGCCGAGCCGCACGAGGCCCGCCGGCAGGAGTGTGGCTGCGCCGGAGAGGACCACGGCGACCAGGACGGCGGCGGCCCCCAGCATCGCCGGGCCGGGGACGCGGGCCGGCCGTTCGCGGGAACCGACAGTCCCCGAGGGCGCGTGGGGGTGGGGATCGGACTTCATCGTGGCATCTGCCGGGTGGCCCTCACACACTACGGGACCGCCCTCCCGCCACCGGCGACGACGGCGTCACGGAGCGACGGAGAGTCGATGGGGCGCGGCCGGACCCGCGTGTGCGTGCGGTGGTACGGTGAAGCGCCAATGATCGAGGTCAGCGCCGACGTCACCGTGCCCGCATCGCCGGCGGATGCGTACGCGGCCCTCCTCGACCTGGAGCACGCCGCCTGGCTCCCCGCCATCCGCGGGCTTCGCCACATCGGCGGCCCCCACCAGGGGGTGGGCGCCCGCTTCGAGGTCGAGGCCGGCCTCATCGGCCGCCATCTCCGCGGCGTGCTCGTCTGCACCGAGGCGACCAGCCCCCGGCGCACGGTGGTGACGCTCGAGGAGGGCCTCGAGCTGACGGTGACCGCCGTGGTGGCGCCGACCAAGGGCGGCTGCCGCGTCTCGCTCACCGCCCGCTACACGGTGGGAACCGGCCTGACCGGAGCCGCCGTCGAGCACGCCAGCGTGGGCGCCGCCCGCCGGGAGGTGGCGAGGGCGGTCGAGCAGTTCGCCGCCCAGTTCGGCCGCAAGGCGTCGGGCGGCCCGCCGGACTGATGCCGCCGATGGGCGCGCGCGACGACGACACCGAGCTCGACGCTCTCGCCGCCCGCTTCCACGGGCGTGGCGGGCTGACGGCCGCCGCCGACGGCGCGCTGCTCGCGGCGGCGCGGCGAGGTGACGCGAGGGCTCGTGAGGAGCTCGTCGACCACTGCCTCCGGACCGTGTTCGCGGAGGCCCTCGCCCGCCGTGACCACAACATCGAGGTCATGGAGCTCTTCCAGGAGGGTTCCGTGGCCGCCGTCGCCGCGGTGGACGAGTACCTGTGCCGCGACGCGGGCATCGCGGGCCTCGCCGGCCACGTCCGCCGCATGGTCGCCACCCACCTCGACCTGATGGTGGAGCGGGAGGCCGAGGCCGCCCGGGCGGCAGCCGCCGCGCTCCGAGACACCCAGCTGCTCGAGGTGGCGCAGCTGACCCTCCGGGGCCGGCTCGGTCGCGATCCGACCGACGCAGAGCTGGCGGTCGCCCTGGGCTGGGACATGAGCCGGGTCGAGCTGGTGGTCCGGATGCTGGGAACGGCGCGCGAGCTGCACGACTCGGAGATCGCCATGTACCTCGACGACATCGACCCGGACGAGGGCGGCGACGGCTGAGGCCGGACTGCTACCCGCCTCCCGGGTCAGCGGGCTCGCGAAGGTCCGCGTGGTCGTACCAGAGGCGGTCGGGATCCTTCCCGGTGACGCCCCGGCTCAGCGCGCCGGGCCCGAAGCGCTGGCGGAGCGAGTCCAGCGCCGAGTCGATGAGCCTGTCCCGGGTCCCCCCGACTCCGTCGAAGAGATCGAGCTGAGCCGTCCGCTCGAGGTTGTGAACCCCGACGCCGAGGAGGCGGATGGGCTGCCCCGCGCGGTGGGACTCCGCCAGCAGTGCCAGGGCGCTGGCGACGATGGCGGCGTCGGTGTCGCTCCCGGCATCCAGGCTGCGCTGACGGCTGACGGTCGTGAAATCCGCGTGGCGGAGCTTGATGTCGACGGTCCTGGCGGAGAGCCCGGCGGCGCGCAGGCTGCGGCCCACGTCGGCGCCGAGGCGGCGCAGGCGCTCTCGGAGGACGGCAGGGTCGCCGATGTCCTGCTCGAAGGTCTTCTCCCGCGAGATGGACCTGGGGGCCGACGGCGGCGTCACCGGCGAGCTGTCGATCCCCTGGCTGCGGAGGTGGAGCGAGAGGGCGGCGGCTTTGCCCAGGCGCCCCTCGAGGAGACCCCGAGGGTGGGCGGCGAGCTCGCCCAGGGTGCGCAGGCCGAGGCCGGTGAGGACGCGCTCCGTGGCCGGGCCGAGGCCGGGCAGGACGCGCAGCGGCAGCGGGCTGAGGAAGGCGGCCTCGCCTCCCGGCGGGACGACCACGAAGCCGCGCGGTTTGCGCAGGTCGGAGGCGACCTTGGCCACCGTCTTCGTGGTGCCGACGCCGAAGCTGGCGTGGAGGCCGGTGGTGTCGAGGATGCGGTCCCGCAGCGCCGCGGCCATGACGTCGGGCTCGCCGGGCGTGGCGGTGACGTCCAGGTACGCCTCGTCCAGCGAGAGGGGCTCCACCAGCGGGGTGACCTGCCGCGCCAGGGCGAAGATCTGCGCCGACGCCAGCCGGTACGCCGTGAAGTCGACGGGCAGAACCGCCGCGCCGGGGCAGAGACGCACGGCGCGCGAAAGCGGCATCGCCGAGCGCACTCCGTAGACGCGCGCCTCGTACGAGGCGGCGGCGACGACGCTGCGGGCGGTGTGCTCCGGTCCGCCGCCGCCGACGATGACCGGCCTGCCGCGCAGCTCGGGGTGACGGAGCTGCTCGACCGACGCGTAGAACGCGTCGAGGTCGAGGTGGATGATCGCCCTCGCTCCGCCCCAGACCATGCTGCGAGTCTGCGGCTTCAGGACCTCTCCGCCGGGCCCCTCGACGTCCACTCCCGCATCTCGTCCTCGGTGAGGTACCCGGCGGCGATCAGCAGCTCGACGTAGGTGACGCCCAGGTGGGGCGCGGCCCGGCGCAACACCCAGGGCGGTGGGTTGTCCTTGTTCTTGTTGACCGCCTGGTAGAAGTAGATCTGGTTGAGATCGCAGAGCAGGGCGAGGCGGTGGAGTGACACGCCGCGCTCCCGGCAGCGATCCCTCAGGTAGTCACGGAAGTCGACAGCCATCAGCACGTCCCGCAATGGCAATGGCGGTGTCCGACCGCGTTGCCGTGCCGACGCTACCACGCCGCCGGCCTCAGTGCCGGTCGCGAAGCAGGGCGGGGAGGTCCCCGAGCCGGTCGATGACCGCGTCCGCGTCACCCGGGCCCGGGTCGTCGTGATGCTCACGAGTCCGGATGGTCGCCATCCCCACCGCCCGGGCCCCGGCGACATCCTCGCGACGGCGGTCCCCCACCATGGCGCACGCCACCGCACCGCTGCCCAGGGCCGCGAGCGCCGCCTCGAAGATCTCGGGTGCCGGCTTCCTCCTGCCCACCTCGCCGGAGAAGGTGACGCTGTCGAAGAGATGGAGGAGACCGAGATGCCGGAGCTGCGCGTGGAGGCTGCGCGAGCTGTAGGGAGCGTTGGAGCAGAGGCCGATGCGCAGGCCGGCTCCGCGCAGCTCGGTCAGCACCGCGCCGACGTCCTCCGCCACCCGGATCCCCTCCCACCAGGCCCGCTGCACCAGGTCGCCGGCCTCCTCGAGGAGACGGTCCGGCAGGCGCAGGCCGCAGGCGGCGTAGGCCCTCCTCTCCTCCGCAACCAGGTCGATCTCGTCCAGGAGACCGGCCCGTTCGTGCCGGTCCACCGCCTGCTCCACGCGGTCGTGGACCCCGTGCAGCAGGCTCTCCGCGGCGGGCACCGGTCCGAGGCCGGAGGCCTCGAGGCGCTCGGCGATGGCACGGTGGGCGGCCAGCAGAGCGTCCACCGGACGTTGGAAGGTCACCAGGGTGAGCCCGTAATCGAAGAGGAGGGCTCCGATCGGCCGGCCAGCGAGGCCGGGGCCCGGCCTCGGGCGCCCCTCTCCCTCAGCCCGTCCGGCCGCGAGCGGCCCCACCCCGCCCCCTCCGGCCGCCGAAGCGCCTCCGCTTGCGGCGCCGCTGGCCCTCCCCGCCCTTCTCCGCTCCGCGGCTGAAGCGGTCGTAGAACGTCGTGGACGGATGGGGGTCGGTCGGCAGTGCCGCCCGGGCGTCCGGCGCCGCCTCCACCCGGACCGCATACTCGGCGAGCAGGGCGTCCAGGGGCCGCTTGTTCTTGGTGGACGGCGACGCGGTCTCCGCCCAGGGCTGGGAGGTCGGGGATTCGGCGGGCACCGGCACCTCCTCGACGTCCCCGGGGACGGCGTGGGTCAGCTCCCGGATCGCCCTGGCCACGAGGTCGTCGCCCGACGGCGGTCCGTGTTCGGTCACGCCCTCTCCCGCGCGCCGCCGACCGGGATGCCGGCGAGGGCCAGGCCGGCCACGGTCTTGATGTCCACGGCGTCATCGGCGACGAGGCGGCCGATCTCGTCGAGGCTGAAGAGGCGGGCGACGACGTGCTCGTCGGGATCCGTGTGGGGCGGGCCCGGGCGGAGCCCGGTGGCGGCGAAGACGTGGAGGATCTCACCGCTGTAGCCGGGGGCCACCGGTCCGGAGCCGAGCCGGCGCCACTCGGCGGCGGTGTACCCCGTCTCCTCGGCCAGCTCCCGGCGGGCCGCCGCCTCCGGTGGCTCGCCCGCTGTCAGGGTCCCGGCCGGGATCTCCCAGAGGGCCGCGCCCACCGCGTGCCGCCACTGGCGGACGAGGACGACGCCCCCGTCCGGGGCCGTGGCGACGATGGCGACCGCGCCCGGATGGTCGACGATCTCCCGGGTGGCGAGCTCGCCGCCGGCGGTGGCCACCTGGTCGACGTGGACGGTGAGGAGTCGGCCCTCGAAGACGTTCCGCCGATCCACCGGTCGCTCGCGCAGCTGCTCGTCGGCCATGGGCGGAGTTTGCCCGATTGCGCCCGCGGGGCGCCCGGGTTTGGACAGTCCCGGGGCGGCTGTGGTAGGGTCTGGGGGTCGCGGAGCGTTCCGATCACGTCAAGCGCTGGCCAGGGGTAGCCCAGCCACCTTCGCGGCCCACCACCCGAACCTCGGTGGAACGGACACCCAGAATCCTCGTCGTCCGCCGCCGCGGCGAACGGGCGAGTTGGGAACGCTGGAGGGGGGTGATGCATGGAGAGTGACCCTTTGCGGATTCCCCGGTTGACGTCGATCACCTCGCGAGCGCTCCGCCTGGCGCACCGCCGGCCGAGGCTGCCCCGCGGCCCCCTCCGCGGGTGGAGGGTCTCCCGGCGCCTGCGGGATCTGGTGATCGGTCTCACCATCCTCGTGGTGGGACCGGTGGCGGCGATCGCCCTCGCCACCGGCGCCGCCGGGGGGGGGGCCGCGCCGGCGTCCGCCAGCGTCCCCGCCCTCAGCGTCCCCGCGGTTCACGTTCCGTCCATCCCGCCGGCCCACCTGGACGTGACCGCGGCCACGCCCACGCCCGTGCCCCAGGCCTCCGCCCCGGCGGCGCCGCCGCAGGTGATGTACCAGCCGGTCACGCCGACCCCCGCGCCCACCTACACGACGGCCCAGATCGTGGCCATCATCACCGCGGCCGCGGAGACGTACGGCGTCGACCCGGGCTGGATGATCAGCACGGCCACCTGCGAGTCCAACCTCCGCCCGGACGCGTACAACCCCTCCGGTCCCTACGTGGGGATCTTCCAGTTCCTGCCCTCGACGTTCGCGGCCCATGGCGGCACCGACATCTGGGACCCGGTCCAGCAGTCGGAGATCGCCGCCAGCATGTTCGCCGGAGGCGACTCCTCCGCCTGGCCGGTCTGCTCCCTCCGCTGACGGGCGGGGACCTCCGCCGCCCGAGGCGTCAGACCGCCACCGCGTACAGCTGGCAGGTGGACGTCTGGGGGCTGGGGCTGCCCAGCACCGCCACCGTCATCGACGCCGACGCCCCCCCCGGCCAGAACGCTGTGGTGAAGCCACTGTCCACGATGGCTCCGGAGGCGTCGTAGCAGACGCCGGTCAGCACGATCTCGGCCAGGGACTGCAGCGTCCCATGGACGGTGGCGGACACCGTGCCCTGGGAAGGGTCGACGGCGTTCGGGCATCCCATGACGTCGTCCTGGTTCACGCAGGCGTAGGTGGGCGACGTCACGGTGAGGGGCGTGCCCCCGCCCGGCACCCAGGCGCCGACGTCCACCGCCACGTCGGTGCTGGTGGCGTTGCTGTCATCGCAGGCGCGGTTGCAGGTGGTCGCCACCGCGAGGGTCTGGCCGGGGAAGAGCGACACGTCCGGGGAGGAGCTGATGGTGTAGGTGCCGCCGGGGAAGTGGACGGTGAAGGTGACGACGATCCCGGTTGCCGTGTGGTCGGCGGCGAGGTTGTGAAGCACCGCCACCGGGTTGGTGTCCAGCTCATAGCCCCCCACACCAGAGGCGAACACCTGGAGGGTCTCGTCGTCCGCGGTGGCGACAGGCGTGGCGCTCGCGGAGGCGGGCGAGGGCGTCCGGGTGGGGCGTGCCGTCGCGCTGGCGGGGTGGCTGGACCCTCCGCAGGCGGCGAGCGTCAGCCCGGCGGCGCAGACCGCCGCGGCTCGCACCAGCGCCGGGGGGCGGGAGGCCATCGCGGCGGCTCAGCCGGGGGCGGGGAACTGGCTGCGCCGGTAGAGGGCGTGCAGCGGCAGATCGTGGTCGCGCAGGGCCGCCTCGCCGCCCTCCTCGCGGTCGACGACGACCAAGGCCTCCACCACCTCGACTCCGGACGGGGCCAGCGCCGATGCGGCGCGGATCAGCGACTCCCCGCTGGTGACGACGTCCTCGACGAGCACCACCCGCTCTCCGGGGAGCGGGGCCGGGCCCGCCACCTTCGCCGCGGTGCCGTGCTCCTTGGCCGCCTTGCGCACCATGAAGGCGTGGAGCGGCGTCCCGCCGTCCCGGGTGCTCAGCGCGGTCACCGCACCGAGGAGGGGGCCGACCCCGTCGTCGCCGGCGACCGCCGTGACACCCAACCGTCGGCAGCGCGACAGCATCATCGAGGCGACCAGGGCGAGGCCCCGGCCGTCCAGGGTCACCTGCTTGGCATCGAAGAAGTAATCGCTCCGCCGCCCGCTGGAGAGGGTGAAGTCCCCCCACCGGAAGGAGCGCTCGGCCAGCATCCGGTGCAGCTCGGCGCGGTCGGCGTCGCCTCCGTCCTCGGTCCCCGGGCCGTGCGGCGTCGGGCCCGCGCTCACCCCGGTGCTCTCCAGCGCAGGATCGGCTTCCGCGCCGCCTCCACCTCGTCGACCCGGCTCACCGGCGTCAGATGCGGCGCCGCCTGCACGAAGCCGAGGTCGCCCTCCGCCTCGCCGACGATGACGGCGCAGATGGCGGCGAGGAGATCGAGGCTGCGCTTGGACTCGGTCTCGGTCGGCTCGAACATCAGCGCCTCGGGGACCGTGGTGGGGAAGTACGCCGTGGGCGCGTAGACACCGAAGTCGAGGAGGCGCTTGGAGACGTCGATGGCACGCAGACCGGGCACCCGGCACCCCCTGGTGGTGGCCACGAACTCGTGCATCGACGCCGTGGGCACGGCCATGGGAAAGAGATCCTGGAGCTGAGACCGCAGGTAGCGGGCGTTGAGCACCGCGTCGCGGGCCACGTCGGAGATCGAGGACCCGTACGTCCGCAGGTAGGCGTAGGCGCGCACCAGCATGCCGAAGTTGCCATAGAACGACCGCACCTTGCCGATCGACTGGGGCCGGTCGCCGTCGAGGCGGAAGCGGTCTCCGTCGCGCTCCACGGTGGGTGTCGGGAGGAAGGCGGCGAGCGCGGCGGTGACCCCCACCGGGCCGCTGCCCGGGCCGCCACCGCCGTGCGGCGTCGAGAACGTCTTGTGGAGGTTGAGGTGGACGACGTCGAAACCCATGTCCCCGGGACGGGCCATCCCCACCAGGGCGTTGAGGTTCGCGCCGTCGTAGTAGAGGAGGGCGCCCTCCTGGTGGGCCGCTTCCGCGATCTCCAGGACGTCCTTCTCGAAGACCCCCAGCGTGTTGGGGTTGGTCATCATGAACGCCGCCACCGAGCCGTCCAGGTGGCTGCGGAGGTCGTCTACGTCCACCGTGCCGGCGGCGTTGCTGCGCACCGTGACCACCTCCATGCCGGCGAGCGCGGCCGAGGCCGGGTTGGTGCCGTGGGCGGAATCGGGGACGAGGACGCGGGTCCGGCCGGTGTCGCCACGTGCTGCGTGGTAGGCCTGGATCATGCGGAGGCCGGTCCACTCGCCGTGGGCCCCCGCCGCGGGCTGGAGGGAGACGCGCGCCATGCCGGTGATCTCGCCGAGCAGCCGTTCCAGTTCCCACATGAGCTGGAGCGCTCCCTGGACGTCCGCGGCGTCCTGGTAGGGGTGGATGTCGGCGAAGCCCGGCAGCCCGGCGAGCTGCTCGTCGACCACCGGGTTGTACTTCATGGTGCAGCTGCCCAGGGGGTAGATGCCGTGGTGCAGGTGGTGGTTGCGGCGCGCCAGCCGGCCGAGGTGGCGGGCCAGCACCGGCTCGGGCACGGCGGGGATCTGTGCCGGCACGGCCCGCAGCCGCACCCCCGGCAGCAGCTCGGCGAGGGGGCGCTCGGGGACACCGCTCGCCACCTCCCGTGGCCCTCCCTCGTAGTCCGTGCTCAGCTCGAAGACGAGGGGCTCCTCGCCGGCCCACTCGGCGGTCGGGGGGACGCCGTTCACGCCGCCTCTCCGGCCGGCATGGCGCGGGCCGCCGCGGCCACATAGCGGTCGATCGCCGCCGGCGAGGTGGTCTCCGTGCAGCAGACGAGGATCTGGTCCCGACGGCTCGGGTCCACGCGACCCAGGGGGAGGCCGGCGACAATGCCCTGGCGGCGCATCTGCGCCGCGAATTCCGCGGCGTCGCCCGGGACGCGGACGACGAACTCCCACAGGAAGGGCTGGCCGGGCGGCACCGCCGAGATGCCGTCCAGCTCGACGAGGCGGTCGAAGAGGTGGTGGGCGCGCTGAACGCTGACCTCGGCCACCCGGCGGAGGCCTCCCGCCCCCATCCTCGCCATGTACACGGTGGCCGCCAGCGCCATGAGGGCGTGGTTGGTGCAGATGTTGGAGGTCGCCTTCTCGCGGCGGATGTGCTGTTCGCGTGCCTGCAGGGTGAGGGTGTAGGCGCGGCGGCCGTGGTGGTCGCGGGCCTCCCCCACCAGACGGCCGGGGAGGCGGCGCATGAGCTCCTGCCGGACCGCCATGAAGCCGACATGCGGGCCCCCGAAGGAGGGGGGGATGCCCAGCGGCTGGCCGTCGCCGACGGCGATGTCGAAGCCGGCCTCCCCCGGGGGTTCGAGGAGGGCACAGGCGACCGGGTCGGCGACGCAGATGGAGAGGGCTCCGGCCGCCCGCGCGGCGGCCGCGATCGGGGCCAGCTCCGAAAGGGTCCCCAGGAACCCGGGCTGCGCCACGACGACACAGGCGTCGCGATCGCCGGCCGCCCTGGCGACGTCCCCGGAGAGCACCACCTCGAGGCCCCGGCCGGCGCCGAATGTCCGGATCACCGAGAGGACCTCGGGGTGGATGTCGGCGGCCACCACGGCCCGGGATCTGCCCGTCTGGGCCACCGCCATCATCACCGCCTCCGCGCTGGCGGTGGCGCCGTCGTACAGCGAGGCGTTGGCGACGTCCAGCCCGGTGAGGGCGCAGATCATCGACTGGAACTCGAAGATGGTCTGCAGCGTTCCCTGCGAGGCCTCGGCCTGGTACGGGGTGTAGGCCGAGTAGAACTCGGGACGCGCGATGCTTGCCCGCACGATGGCGGGGATGTAGCGCCGGTACACCCCGGCCCCGAGGAAGGCGTCGACCGTGCCCAGGGCATGGTTGCGCGCGGCCAGGCGCTCCAGCTCACCGACGAGGTCCTGCTCGGCCAGCGGCGCGGGCAGGTCGAGGCTGGGATGGCGCAGGCGGCCAGGGATGGCCGAGAAGAGGTCGTCCACCGATGCCACGCCGACGGCGTCGAGCATCTGGCGGCGTTCGGCGGCTCCGTTGGGAAGGTAGGCCATCGACCCGACAGTATGCCGAGAGCACGCCCCCTGCCGGGCTCGCCCCGCCGGGGGTGGCGGCGCTCTGCCCGCGCGTCAGGACATGTCGGGCCAGGGGGTGCCGGCGGCGGCCTCCTCGCCCTCTTCGGCCTCGCTGCGCTGCCGGTACCGCTCCGCCACCATCTTGTACGCGACGCTCTTGGGCAGGCCCAGCTTGACGAGGGACTTGACCTCGTCGGCCATGACCTTGTCGCGCGCCGTCTCGATGGCGGAGATGACGTCGTCGATGCTCACGGTGGTGACACGCCTGGACACGCCCTTACTGTACCAGCCGATCACCCACCGCCAAACGCGGCGCCGCCTCAGCGGCCCGGGACAAGCGTCAGGGCCCCCCACACGTTGCGGTCGATCCCCAGCTCGGCGAGGCGGATCTCCGGCGCGGGCTGGAGGAAGAGGTGCTCCCGGACGGTGCCCCGCAGGGAGGCCTCGAACTTCGTCCAGGCGCCGATCACGCCGCCGCCGAAGACCACGACGTCGCAGTCGAGCAGGGCCGCGCTGTTGACCACGGCCAGGCCGAGCCAGCGGCCGATGTCCGCCCAGGCCGACGGGTCGTCAAGAACCTCGGCCCGGCAGCCGAAGCGCCGCTCGATGGCGGCGCCGCTCACCAGCGCCTCCAGGCATCCGTGCCCGCCGCAGTGACAGGCCGGGCCCCCCAGGTGCTCGGGCCAGAGCACCTGGTGCCCCCCCTCGGTGTCGTGCCGTGAGATCAGCAGGTCGCCGTTGCGAACCACGCCCGACCCCACCCCTGTGCTCACCGTGTAGTAGACGACGGTGCCGAATCCCCGTCCGGCTCCGAAATGGGCCTCCGCCAGCGCCGCGCAGTTAGCGTCGTTCTCGGCGTGGACCCGGCAGTGGAAGCGGTCGCCGAGCGCCGCCTGCAGGTCGAGGCCGTGCCAGTCTGCGGAGAGCCCGGGCGGGTTGATCAGGGTGCGGTTCCGGCGGTCGAAGGGGCCGGGCGTGGCCACCGCGATGGCCTCGAGCTCATGGTCACCGCGCACCTCGTCGAGCATGGCGGCGAGGAACGCCCCCGCGTCGCCGCGGCGCGGGGTGGGGCGGACGGTCGGCACTCCGGGCCTGCCGTCGTCGCCGGTGACACTGGCGAGCGTCTTGGTTCCGCCGATGTCGATGAGCCCGATCACCCCTCAGGAGGCCTCCTTCTCTCCCGGCGCCACGGCGCGGCCGGACGGTGTGTCCGTCCTCCGTCCCCTGACGAACCACGCCACCACGGCGGCCACCAGCACCACGGCGAGGATCACCCCGGCGACGCCGATCGGGCCGGCGATGCGGCTCCAGTTCCGGCCCACCTCGTATCCGGCCACCCCGAGGGCCGCGCACCAGGGCAGCGTCCCCAGCACCGTGTAGGCCGTGAAGGGGAGCAGGGGCATGCGGGCGAGCCCGGCGGGGAAGGAGATGTAGGTCCGCACCACGGGCAGGAACCGGCCGAAGAAGACGGCGCTCGCGCCATGGCGCCGGAACCACCCGTCGGCCAGCTCGACGTGGTGCCGCCGGATGCCGATGTAGCGTCCCGGTCCCAGCAGGACGGGCTCCCCGAGCCAGGCCGCCAGGCCGTAGGCGAGCCATGAGCCGACCAGGTTGCCCAGGGTGCCGACGGCGATGGCGGCGACCAGGTTGAGGTGCCCGGTGGCGGCGAAGTAGCCGGCGAAGGGCATGATCACCTCGCTGGGAAAGGGGACCCCGACGCACTGCGCCGCCATGAGCAGGAAGATGGCGGCGATCCCTCCCGTCTCCACCCAGTGCTGGACGGTGCCGCTGAGGCTGGCGAGGGCGATCATTCGGGGCTCCCGGTGTGAGGTGACGGCTGGTCGACGATGGTCGCACCTCGGTGATCCATCAGTGCGGTCCGAGCTCGGGACTGCTGCCTCAACCGGGAGCGGGTGACCATCGCCGCCACGATCACCGCGGCCGGCGCCAGGCTGCGCCAGTCGTGCGTGCCCAGCCACAGGCCCAGGGGAACGGCCACCGTCACCGAGATGTCGAAGAACCCTCCGCGCATCCGCGTGAGCAGGGCCACCGGGACGGCGATCACCCCGCAGAGAAGACCGGCGAAGGGGAGGGCGGCGATCAGGCCCGAGACCAGCGGGACCAGGCCGCGCCCGCCCCGCCGGAAGCCCACCGGGAAGGCGTCCCCGACCACGCAGCCGGCGATGGCGCTGGCGACGAACCAGGAGGTTCCGCCCACCAGCCCGGCGCCCAGGCCGACAGCGCCGCCCTTGAGGCATTCCACGACGACGGCGAGGCAGGCGGTGGACGGCCCCGCCACCCGGAGGGCGTCCAGCGCCCCGGTCCCCCCGCCCCCCTCCCGCCGGAGGTCGATGCCACGTTGCCGGCGCACCAGGAGCCAGGCGATGGGGAGGGCGCCGACGGCGTATCCGGCGACGAAGGCGACGGCGGCGCCGGCAGGGGTGGCGATCACGCCGCGAGCCTAGTGCCACCGCAAGCCGCTTCGCCGGCTGTGACACGGGCGGGAGGACTCCGGCGTCGGGCGGCCCGGCGCTCCACCCCCGCATCGGGCGTGTCACGCTTCGCCGTGTGGGTCGCCATCCCCGACCGTCGCGGGTTGCAGCGCTGGACCCCTGGCCGCGCCCATTCGACCGCGCCAGCGAACTCGACTGGTCCGACCCGGCCTTCAGCCGGCGCCTCCTCCGTGAGCATCTCGACCAGGCGCACGACGGCGCCAGCCGCCGGGAGCGCCTGGTGGACGGGCACGTGCGCCGCCTCCTCCGCCTGCTCCCCCCGCCTCCGGCGACGGTCCTCGACGCCGGCTGCGGGCCGGGTCTCTACGCCGTCCGCCTCGGAGCCCTGGGCTACCAGGTGCATGGCGTCGACGTGGGACCGGCGGTCATCCGCCACGCCCGCCGCTCCTCGCGCGCCGCAGGGCTCGACCGCCAGGTCCAGTTCGACGTCGCCGACCTGCGCTCGCTTCCGGTGTCGCCCCGCTACGACGCCGCCCTCCTCGTCTACTACGTCCTGGAGAACCTCCCCATCCGTTCCCAGGTGGCGGTGCTCCGCCGCCTCGGCCGGTGCCTGCGGCCGGGGGGACGCCTGATCGCCGAGATCCGGCTGCGGCCCGACCAGCTCCCGGGCCGGATCTCCGCCTGGGAGGTGGCCGACACCTCGCTGCTCGGCGACCGCCGCCAGCTGCTGCTCACCGACACCGTCTACGACCGGCGCCGCAACCTGTTCATCCTCCGGGAGGTGGCCGTCTTCGCCGACGGAAGCGTCGGGGTCCAGCAGACGACCAGCCGCCTGCTGGGCTTCGACGAGATTCCCGGCGCCTTCGACCGGGCCGGGCTGCGGGTGCGGCGCGTGTACGACGGGTGGACGCGCCACCTGGGCAGCCCGCTGTGCGACAGCGTGCTGGTGGTCGCCGAGCCGGCGGGGTCGGCCACCCGCTGACGATGCCGGGTTCGCCCCGGGGTGCGAGGCCGAGGCGGCGCCGTACCATTGGCTGCCGCTCACCATCGGCCTTCGATTCCCGCCCCCGCAGGAGGTCGTCTCCATGCCCACGCCCGCACCGGACCGCATTCGCACGGTGGCCGTCGTCGGCCACAGCCACGACGGCAAGACGACCCTGTGCGAGGCGTTGCTGCACACGGCGGGGGCGACCCAGAGGCTGGGTTCGACCGACCAGGGAACCTCGATCCTCGATTCCGAGCCGGAGGAGCAGCGCCGCTCCATCTCCATCAGCGCCGCCGTCGCCCACTGCGACTGGAAGGGGACCCGGATCAACATCATCGACGCCCCCGGGTTCCAGGACTTCGCCGGGGAGGTCGCCTCGGCTCTCGCCGGAGCCGACGCCGCCGTCCTCGTCGTCAGCGCCACGGGGAGCGTGCCCGTGGGGGCGGAGCTGGCCTGGGAGATGCTGACCGAGGCCGGACTCCCCTGCCTCATCGTGGTCAACCGGATGGACCGGGAGAACGCCGCCTACGAGGCCACCGTGGACGCCCTGCGCGAAGCCTTCGGCCGCAAGCCCATCGCCGTGACCGTCCCCATCGGCGCCGCCGAGAGCTTCCGGGGCTATGTCGACCTGGTCGACGGGACGGCCCACGAGTTCCGGGGTGACGGCGAGGCGGTGGAGACCGACCTTCCCGGCGACCTGCACGAGGCGGTGGCCCGCGCCCACAGCGCGCTCACCGACGCCGCCGCGGAGACCGACGACGCCCTCATCGAGAAGTACCTCGAGGGGACGGAGCTGTCGGACGACGAGGTCCGCGACGCCGTCCACCGGGCCGCCTTCCGCGGCACCCTGGTGCCGATCATCTGCGCCGCCGCGGCCGACGGGCGGGGCGCCGCCCTCCTCCTCGACAGCATCATCCGCTACCTCCCCTCGCCGAAGGAGCGGGTGCACCGCGGGGTGGACGCCTCGGGCCGGGAGGTGGAGATCCCGTGCTCGCCGGACGGCCCCCTGGTGGCCCGCGTCTTCCGCACCTCGGTCGACAACTTCGGCAAGGTCTCCTACCTGCGCCTCCTGCGGGGCTCGCTGCGCGCCGACACCCACCCGTTCAACGCCAACCGCAAGGTCGAGGAGCGCTTCGCCCAGCTCGGCCGGCCCATGGGCAAGCAGGTCGTCACGGCCGGCGACGTGGGAGCCGGCGACATCGCCGTGGTGACCAAGCTCCAGGCCGCCGCCACGGGTGACACCCTCTGCGATCGGGCGGCGCCGGTGGTCCTGCCGCCCATCACCACCCCCACCCCCGCCTACTCGGCCGCCATCACCGCCAGGAGCAAGGGCGACGAGGACAAGATCATGCAGTCGCTGTCGCGGCTGACGGAGGAGGAGATCACCTTCTCCGTGGATCGCGACCCGGTCACCCAGGAGGTCATCGCCCACGGTCTGGGCGACATCCACCTCGACGTTGTGGTCGAGAAGATGAAGCGCAAGTACGGGGTCGAGGCCACCCTCCAAGCCCCCAAGATCCCCTATCGGGAGACCATCAACGGCACCGCCCGGGTGCAGCACCGCTACAAGAAGCAGTCAGGGGGCGCTGGCCTCTACGGCGACTGCACCATCGAGATCGAGCCCCTCCCCCGCGGCGGCGGCTACCAGTGGGAGGACAAGATCTTCGGCGGCTCCATCCCCCAGCAGTTCCGGCCGTCGGTGGAGAAGGGGGTCCGGCAGACCATCGAGCAGGGCGCCATCAGCGGCCACCCGGTCGTCGATGTGAAAGTCAGGCTGGTGGACGGCTCCACCCATCCCGTGGACGGCAAGGACATCGCCTTCCAGATCGCCGGGTCGATGGCGATGCGCGAGGCCGTCGCCAAGGCGTCGCCGGTCCTGCTGGAGCCGGTGACCACCGTGAAGGTGGTGGTCCCCGAGCGCTTCACCGGGGACGTCATCGGCCTCTTCAACACCCGGCGCGGGCGCGTGGCGGGGATGAACCCGCTCGGCGACGGCCGCTCCGAGGTCACCGCCCAGGTACCGCAGGCGGAGATGTTCACCTTCCCCATCGATCTGCGCGCCCTGACGCAGGGGAGAGGCCGCTACTCCATGGAGTTCTCCCACTACGAGGAGGTGCCGGCCCAGGTGGCACAGCAGCTGATCGAGGCCCACGCCAAGGAGCACGCGGCCCCGGCACCCTGACCCGGCCGGCGATCAGAGGCGGAAGGCCTCGGCGAAGGTGAAGGGGTGGTGGTACCGGAAGGCCTCGTCATCGCCGAGGTCCTGCATCGCCTCGGTCAGCTCCGCCTCGAACTCGTCGCGGACGGATGGCCCCAGCACCGAGAGCATCGCGTGGGAGGAGGGACCGGCCCCCATCATCAGGTCCGTCCAGGCCCTGGCCGAGGCGGTGCGACCGCCGGTGACCGTGACCGTGGTCACCACGCCGGTGAAGCCGGCGGCGACCAGCATCCGCTCCAGGACCTCCGGCTCGCCCAGGTGGGCGCGATCGCCGGGGGGACGGGGGACGACGATGGGGTGGCGGCTCTCCAGGGCGAGGAGCATCTCGTCGTACAGGTCCTGGGCCGGTGTGGCGAGATGACCGTTGAGCACGGAGATGGCGATGCGGGCGTCGCGGCGCAGTACCCGCCTGGCCTCCTCGAGGGCGCGCTGCGGGTCCGCGAGGAAGGGGAGGGCGTCCCCCATGGTCACGACGTCGAAGGTGGAGTCGGCGAACATCAGCGCCTCGGCCGGCACGTGGAGGAATCTGACCGAGGGAGAGGCCCGGCGCTGGGCGACGTCCAGGAGCCCCTGGGCGATGTCGATGCCGATGACCTCGCCGGAGACCCCGACCCGGTCGGCGGCCATCTGTGTGACCAGCCCCGAGCCGCAGCCCACGTCGAGCAGGCGCTCCCCCGGGAGCGGTGAGGCGATCTCCACCAGACGGGCCGCCAGGCGGCGGTGCAGGCCCGACGACCAGTCGTCGTATGCGGGGGAGATGGCCTCGTAATAGGCCTCGAGGTGCCGGGCGTAACGAGTTGCCGACGGCCACTCCTCGTCGGCAGGGGCGGACGGCTCCGGCGCGCTACACTCACGGGCCGGTGTGTCGGCGTAGGTGAAGGGGTCAACCATGGAGCAGGCGGCAGAGAAGGTGAACGGAAGCCCGGAGACGAAGGAGGTCGCCGCGGCGGCGAAGTCTGACCGCCCGCGGGCTGGCGAGAACTCTAGCGGCGGTACGGTCACTCTGGGCGCCGATGACCGCCTTCAAGGCAAGCTGATCATACGCAGCGATCTGGTTGTCCACGGGTCGATCGAGGGCGAGGTCGTCACCACGGGTGACATCGTCGTCGAGGCGTCGGCCAATGTGAAGGCCCGGCTGGAGTGCCGCAACATCAGCATCCGTGGCCGCGTCGAGGGCGAGGTGAGCGCGCAGCAGCGTCTCCGCCTGGGTGGCTCGGGCAGCCTCCAGGGCAACATCCGGGTCGGCAAGCTCCACGTCGAGGACGGGGCGAGCTTCAACGGCCAGATCACCATGGCGGGCGCCGAGGGCTGACGCGTCCCGCCGGGCGCCGCCGTCCCCCGGGGAGACGGCGTCCGGCGCCCGTCGTCAGGGCGCGTCCGTCGTGCGCGCATGCCTCGTCAGGGGCGGCCGCACCCCCCGCCGGGGCGTGAACGTCTGCCTCAGCCGTGGACGAGGAGGGAGAGGCCCCACACCACCAGGACGCCGAACATGGCCATGGCGCTGACCGCGATGACCACCGCACGGCTGCTGGCGGTTCCATAACCGGCGGCGATCCGGGGCTCGGTCGGGAGGGTGGTGGGGCGAGGCATCATGCCTCTAATACGGCGGAGCGCCGGAGAACGTTACGGCCGATCTCCCCCAGAACGCCGGCATCTGCTTACAATCCCGGGCGAGATCGCCGGGCGGACCCGGCCTCGTTCCGCCGATCCAGGAGAGAGAACAGATGGCTGTTTCCGGCTACTGCCTGAAGTGCAAGAAACAAACCGAGATCAAGGACGCGGTAGCGATCACCATGAAGAACGGCAAGCCGGCCACCACCGGCACCTGCCCGACCTGCGGCACCAAGATCTTCAAGATCGGCAAGGCCGAGATCTGAACCCGGCGCTCGCCGCAGCCTCCGGCCCGGGAGCCGGCGGCTGCGACGCGTGCTCCCTCTGACGGGGTTGCACGCCTTCCTCGCCGCCTCCAAGCCCCGCTCGGACCTCAGTCGGCGTCGAACGAGCCCGCGCTGCCGACCCCGGCGATGGAGCCGACCCGGTCGCCCTCGGCGAGGCGCATGACGATCACCCCTCTGGTCTGGCGCCCGCAGATGCGGATCTGATCGAGGGGGATGCGGATGACCTGCCCCTGGGTCGAGATCACCATCAACTCCTCGGAGAGGTCCTCGACGACCCGCATCCCGACGATCTCGCCGATCTTGGGGATGGCGTTCTGGTCAACCGTGTAGACGCCCTGGATGTTCCGGCTCTTGACCGGGTAGTCCTCCATGGGGGTCAGCTTGCCGAAGCCGAACTGGGTCACCACGAGCACGTGCCCGCGCGGGTTGACGATGTCGAAGCCGGCGATCTCGTCGCCGGGTCGGAGCCGCATCGCCCCCACTCCCATGGTGTCCCGGCCCATGGGGCGGACCTCCTTCTCGGAGAAGCGGGCCCCCTTGCCCTGACGGGTGACCATGAGGAGCTGATCGCCGCCTGAGGAGATGCGCACCCAGTTGAGCTCGTCGCCCTCCTGGAGGTTGATGGCGATGAGCCCGTTGCGGCGCACCGCCGAGTAGGCGGCCGAGGGCGTCTTCTTGATCTGGCCGAGCTTGGTGGCCATGACCAGGTACTGCGCGTCGGAGAACTCGTCGACCGAGATCAGGGAGGTGATCCGCTCGCCCTGGTCGATCTCGATCAGGTTGATCACCGGCATGCCCTTCGCCTGGCGCTTGACGTCGGGGATCTCGTGGGTGCGCAGCCGGAAGACCCGGCCGCGGTTGGTGAAGAACAGCATGTCGCTGTGGGTGGACGCCGTCGTCGAGTGCTCGACGTAGTCCTGCTCGGTGGAGCGGCGGGCCCCGACCACGCCCCGGCCGCCGCGGTGCTGGGCGCGGTAGCTGTCCAGCGGGATCCGCTTGATGTAGCCACGGTTGGTGAGGGTGACGAAGACCTGCTCCTTGGGGATCAGGTCCTCCTCGGTCATCTCCACGTCGCCGTAGCGGATCTCGGTGCGGCGGGGGTCGGCGAATCGCTTGCGAAGGTCGGCCAGCTCGTCCTTGATGAGCTGATCCACCAGGCGGGGGGTGGCGAGGAGGTCCTCGAGGCGGCCGATCTCCTTGATCAGCCCCTCGTACTCCTCGCGGATGCGGCTCCCCTCCAGGCGGGTGAGGCGGCCGAGGCGGAGGTCGACGATCGCCTTCGACTGCCGCTCGCTCAGCTCGAAGCGCTGCTCCAGGGCGGCCTGGGCGGCGCGTTCGTCGGCGGCGCCGCGGATCAGGGCGATGACCTCGTCGATGTGGTCGAGGCACTTGAGGAGGCCCTCGAGGATGTGGGCCCGCTCCCGGGCGCGGCCCAGCAGGAACCGGGTGCGCCGGGTGACCACCTGGCGCCGGAAGTCGACGAAGTGCTGGAGGATCACCTTGAGCCCCAGCACCTGGGGCCGCCCGTCGACCAGGGCCAGCATCAGCGCGCCGAAGGTCGTCTGCAGCTGGGTGTGGCGGTACAGGTTGTTCAGGACGGTGTGCGGTCGCGCGTTGCTCTTCAGCTCGATGACGATCCGGGTGGCCTCGGCGCGACCGGACTCGTCACGGAGGTCGTTGATGCCCTCGAGCTTCTTGTCGTTGACCAGCTCGGCGATGCTGGCCAGGAGCCGGGCCTTGTTGACCTGGTAGGGAAGCTCGCGGACGATGATCTGCTCGCGGCCGCTCCTCGCCTCCTCGAACTCGACCTGGGCACGGACCACGATGCGGCCGTGACCGGTGCCGTAGACCTGGGCGATGTCCCGCCCGTAGACGATGCCGCCGGTCGGGAAGTCCGGCCCGGGGATCACCTTGATGAGGTCTTCGGTGGTCGTCTCGGGGTCGTCGATGAGGCGGGCCAGGGCGTCGCAGACCTCGCCGAGGTTGTGCGGCGGGATGTTGGTGGCCATGCCCACGGCGATGCCGCTGGCACCGTTGACCAGCAGGTTGGGCAGCAGCGCCGGCAGCACGGTGGGCTGGAGCACGGCCGGGTCGGCCAGGTAGGTCTCCGCCATGTCGACGGTGTCCTTGTCGATGTCCTCGACGAGGGTCATCGCCGCCGGCGACATCTTGGCCTCGGTGTAGCGCTCGGCCGCCGGCGGGTCGCCGTCCACGGAGCCGAAGTTGCCCTGGCCGATGATCAGCGGGTAGCGCATCACCCACGGCTGGACCAGCCGGGCCATGGTGTCGTAGATCGGCTGGTTGCCGTGGGGGTGGTAGTTCTTCATGACCTCGCCGACGATGGCCGCCGACTTCTTGGTCCTGCCCGGCGCCGTGATGCCCTCCTGGAGCATCGCGTAGAGGATCCGCCGCTGCACCGGCTTGAGCCCGTCGCGGACGTCGGGCAGGGCCCGGCTCACGATCACGCTCATGGCGTAGTCCATGTAGCTCTGGCGCATCTCGAGCTCGAGGTCGATGGGCCGGATGTCGCCTGGATGGAAGATGCTCATGACCGGCTCCCCGCTCCCGTTTCCACGGCGTCGCCGGCCGCCGCCTCCGCCGCCAGCGCCTCCCCGATCCGCCCGCTGACCTGCTGCCTGATGGCCCGAGCTGCCACGCGCACCGCATTGCCCATCGCCTCGGCATCGCTGCGGCCGTGGGCGATGACCACCTCACCGGCGACGCCGAGCAGGAGGGCCCCTCCCGTCTTCCTGTAGTCGACCCGGTCGCGGATGGGGCGCAGCCGGGGTTTGAGCAGTGCCCCGCCGACCCGGCCGGTCAGCGAGGAGCGTGCCTGGAGCGAGATCGCCCCGAAGAGGTACTCGGCGGCGCCCTCGGCCGTCTTGAGAGCGGCGTTGCCGGTGAAGCCGTCGGTCACCACGACGTCGCAGGTGCCACTGAACAGGTCGCGGCCCTCGACGTTGCCGGTGAAGCCCACCGACGAGGCGGCCAGCAGGCGATGCGCCTCCCGGACCAGGTCCGAACCCTTCTCGGCCTCCTCGCCGTTGCTCAGCAGGCCGATGCGCGGGGCGCCCACGCCCATCATCAGCCGCGCGTACACGCCGCCCATGACCCCGAACTGGAGCAGCCACTCCGGCTTGCAATCGACATTGGCGCCGACATCGAGGAGGAATGTGTCGGACCTGGGGGTCGGAAAGGCGGCACCGATCGCTGGACGGTCGACGCCCGCGACGCGCTTCAGGGTCACCAGTGCGGCCGCCAGGGTGGCCCCGCTGTTGCCGGCCGAGACGGCGGCACCGGCGCGGCCCTCCGCGATCAGCCGGGCGGCGACGACGACGCTGGCGTTCCTCTTGGCACGGACGGCGTGCGCCGGGTGCTCGTCCATCCCGATCACGGCGTCGGAGGCGACGATCTCGATCTGCTCCTCCCACCTCCGGTGGGCGCGCGCCGCGCTGGCGGGGTTGGCGGCGCACCATGCGTCGAACGACGCCCGGAGCGCCGGCGGGTCCCCGACGAGGAGCAGCCGCGGGCCGTCGCTCCGGAGCGACGCCTCCACGGCGCCCCAGACGGCCGCCTGAGGGTCGTTGTCGCCGCTCATGGCGTCGACGGCGACGACGGGACCCGTCACCCGGCCAGGGACCTCAGACATCGAGGTTCCGGACCGATCGGGCGTGGGTCTGGATGAAGCGGCGGCGCGGCTCGACGTCGGAGCCCATCAGCCGGTCGAAGATCTCGTCGGCCTTCAGCACATCCTCGACGGTGACCTTGAGGAGGATGCGCTTGGCCGGGTCCATGGTGGTCTCCCAGAGCTCCTCGGGGTTCATCTCGCCGAGGCCCTTGTAGCGCTGGACGTCGATCTTGCCGCCGCCCATCTCCTTGACCTTGGCGTCGCGCTCCGGGTCGCTGTAGGCGTACTCGGTGCGCTTCTGCTTGCCGCTTCCCTTCTCCAGCTTGTACAGGGGAGGCTGCGCAAGGTAGAGGTAACCGCCCAGGATCACCGGCTGCAGGTGCCGCCAGAAGAAGGTGAGCAGCAGGGTGCGGATGTGGGAGCCGTCGACGTCGGCGTCGGCCATGAGCACGATCCGGTGATAGCGGAGGCGCTCCATGCTCATGGTGTCGCCGAAGCCCGCCCCCAGGGCGGTGATGAGGTTCTTGATCTCCTCGTTGCCGAGGATCTTGTCGGCGCGCGCCTTCTCCACGTTGAGGATCTTGCCGCGGAGTGGCAGGATGGCCTGATTGCGGCGTTCGCGACCCTGCTTGGCCGAGCCTCCGGCGCTGTCGCCCTCGACGATGAACAGCTCGCAGTGCTCCGGGTCGCGCTCGCTGCAGTCGGCCAGCTTGCCGGGCAGCGTCGCCGACTCGAGGAGCGACTTGCGCTGCACCAGCTCGCGGGCCCGGGCCGCGGCCTGCCGCGCGCGCGCCGCGGTCAGCGACTGCTCGATGATCCGCTTGGCGTCGGCGGGGTTCTCGTCGAGGTACTGCATGAGCGCATCGCTGAGCACCATGGAGACCTGGCCGGTGACCTCGCTGTTGCCCAGCTTGGTCTTGGTCTGGCCCTCGAACTGGGGGTCCTGGAGCTTGACGCTGATGACCGCCGTCAGCCCGTCGCGGACGTCGTCGCCGCTCAGGTTGGGATCGTTCTCCTTGAGGATCGCCGCCTTGCGGGCGTACTTGTTCAGGGTGGAGGTGAGCGCCGAGCGGAAGCCGGTCAGGTGGGCGCCGCCCTCCTCGGTGTTGATGTTGTTGGCGTAGGCGAGGACGTGCTCGGTGAACGCCGAGTTCTGGTACTGGACGGCGAGCTCCACCAGCGTGCCCTCGACCGCCCGCTCCACGTACATCGGCTGGCTGTTGATGACGTTGCGGTTGGCGTTGAGGTAGTGGACGAAGGCCTTGATGCCGCCCTCGAAGTAGAAGGTGTAGCTGCTCTCCTGGCCCTCGTCCACCAGGGTCAGGCTGACCCCCTTGGTGAGGAAGGCCAGCTCGCGCAGCCGGTCGGTGATGGTCTCCCAGCTGTACTCGCGCTCGGGGAAGATCTGGGGGTCCGCCCACCAGCGGATCATCGTGCCGCGCAGCTTCGTGTCGCCGACGATTCTCATCGGGCCGTCGGGCACGCCGCGGTGATACGACTGGCGGTAGATGTGGCCGTCCTTGTGGACTTCGGCGAGGAGGCGCTCGCTGAGGGCGTTGACCACCGAGGCGCCGACGCCGTGGAGGCCGCCCGACACCTTGTAGCCTCCGCCGCCGAACTTGCCGCCGGCGTGGAGCTCGGTGAGCACCAGCTCCAGCCCGACCTTCTTCTCCGTGGGATGCATGTCCACGGGGATGCCGCGGCCGTTGTCCATGACCGAGACCGAGCCGTCGGTGTGGAGGGTGACCAGGATGGTGTCGCAGAACCCGGCCATGGCCTCGTCGATGGAGTTGTCGACGATCTCGCGGACCAGGTGGTGGAGGCCCCGCGTGTCGGTGGACCCGATGTACATCCCGGGTCGCCGGCGGGCCGGTTCCAGCCCCTTCAGAGCGGTCAGCTGGGCTGCCGAGTAGGCATCGCCTCCGTCGGCCGCCGGCTCCTCGCCGTGGGGGGAATCGCTGGCAATCGGCGTCGTTGTCTGGGTCAGGTGGGTTCCTCGCGGCAGCCGTTCGAGGCCATATCTATCTGACGGGAAATCGCTCTGTCGGGCCCAGTCCGCGGCGTCGCTGCAGCATGGACGTGGAGGGGTTCTTGTGAACGCAATTCTACCAGTTGGGAGGTCAACCGGGCCGGTCCAGCGGGGCCCTCCCGGTCCCTGCAGAGCGGTGTCCCAGCCCCTCCTTCCCGCCCCGCCAGAGGGCCGGCGGTAGGCTTGGCGCATGGCCCTCGAGGAGTACTGGCGCAAGCGGGATTTCCGCGAGACGCCCGAGCCAGCGGGTGACCGGCCGGGGCCCGCGCCGCAGGCCGCCGACCTGTGGCACCGGCTTCCCCAGGGACAGCGCTACTGCGTCCAGATGCACCGGGCGACGCGGTTGCACTACGACTTCCGCCTGGAGCACGGCGGCGTGCTCCTCTCCTGGGCCGTCCCCCGAGGTCCCTCCCTGGACCCGGCCCGCAAGCGGCTGGCCGTCCAGACCGAGGACCACCCCCTCGACTACGGCGACTTCGAGGGGGTCATCCCCTCCGGCTATGGCATGGGGACCGTCGAGCTGTGGGATGCCGGCACCTTCACATGGACCCGTGAGTCGGCGCGGGACCCGGACGGGCAGATCTCCCGCGGCGACATCAAGTTCCAGCTATCCGGGGAGAAGCTGGCCGGCGAGTTCGCCCTGGTGCGGATCGTGGACCGTGCGCCCCGCCCCGCCGGTGCCGCCGAGGCCCAGCGGAGTTTCCTCCTCATCAAGAAGCGGGACGAGGCGGCCCTCGCGGGGCACGAGGCCGCCGATCACGACGGCTCGGTGAAGAGCGGCCGGACCCTGGATGAGATCGCCGCCCAGGGCGGTGGCGACCCCCGCGAGCGTCAGCGTGCCCGGCGCCGGGGCGCGCGGGAGGCGGTGCACGCGCCGGCCGGCAGCCTCGGCGTCGCCCCCGCCCGGCCTCCCGGTCCGGCCGGCCCCCCGGCCGGCCCGCCGCCGGCGGCCCATCCCAGCCTCGACCCCGTGATCGAGGAGGCGCTGGAGGAGCTCAGCCGCATGGGTGCCGCCGGCAGCTGGCGGATCGGTCCCCGCCGGCTGCGACTCACCAACCTGGACAAGCCGCTCTGGCCCGACCCGGTGATCACCAAGCGCCAGATGATCGACTACTACGTCCGCATGTCCCCCTACCTGCTGCCCTACCTCCAGGACCGGCCCCTCTCCATGCAGGTCTTCCCCGACGGGATCACCGGGCATTCGTTCTGGCGCAAGGACAAGCCGGCCCACGCCCCGGAGTGGATCGACTCCTGGCTCTTCCGCGGCGAGGGGGGGAGCAAGACCTGGATCGTCGTCAACGAGGCGGCGACGCTCGGCTGGCTGGCCAACGCCGGGGTCGTCGACCTCCATCCGTGGCACTCCCGGATCGACTCGCCACAGCGGCCGGACTGGGCTGTCTTCGATCTCGACCCCAGCGAGCCGGCGACCTTCGAGGACGTCCGGGACATCGCCCGCCTGGTGAAGGTCGCCCTGGACCACCTGGGGATGCGGGGGGTGCTGAAGACCAGCGGACAGACCGGCCTCCAGATCTACGTGCCCCTGCGCCGCGGCCCCGACTACACCCGGGTGCGGGGCTGGGTCGAAGAGGTCGCCCGCGCCATCGGCCGGGTCGAGCCCGACCGGATCAGCTGGGAGTGGTCGGTGAGCCGGCGGGCCGGCCGGATCCGCATCGACTACACGCAGAACATCATCAACAAGACCCTGGCCGCCCCCTACTCGCTTCGGCCGGGGCCGGGTGCGCCGGTCTCCACGCCGCTGCGCTGGGAGGAGCTGGAGGACCCCCGCCTGCGCTCCGACGCCTGGACCATGGCCACCATTTGGGAGAGGCTGCGGGAGACCGGCGACCTGTTCGGGGATGTCCTCGGCGGCGACCAGGACCTGCCCGGGCGCTGGGCTCCCCCCGCCGCCTGAGCGGGTATCGGAGCTCTCCGCCCAGACCATAGAATTCGACCCATGGCCGTCCTCCTCCTCAATGCCTCACTACAGCCCCTGAACGTGATCAGCCATCGCCGGCTGGTGGTGCTGCTGAGCAAGGAGCGGGTGGCCTTCCTCGACGACGACGCCGAGATGCGCGCCGCCGCCGCGCTCGCCGTGCGCCACATCCCCGACGACGTCGTCATCGTCCGGCTGCTCCGGAACATCCACGTCCCCCGGCGCGTCCTCCGACCCAACCGGCGCAATCTGCTCCTCCGCGACGACAGCACCTGCCAGTACTGCGGCCTCACCGCCCCGGCCGCCGAGATGACCGTCGACCACGTCGTCCCGGTGTCGCGGGGCGGTGCCCCCGACACCTGGGAGAACGTCGTCATCGCCTGCAAGCGCTGCAACTGGCGGAAGGCCAACCACCTCCCCGTCGAGGTGGGCATGCATCTGCGCCGCGCTCCCGGCCCCTTGACGCAGGAGTACGCCCACATCATCTTCCTGCGCTACCCGGCGCTCAAGGCCGCCTACGACGCCTTCTGCGCCTCGGCGGCGGCGTAGGCGCGGCTCCGGGGCGCTCCGCTCGGGAGGGACCGGCGTGGCACCATGAGCGGCCGGGAAGGACGCCGGCGCTGGGAGGTGAGGTGACATGGCGGAGGATCGGTTCGGAGCTCGCGCGGAGCTTCCCGGCGGCCTGACCTACCACCGGGTGGACGCCCTGACCGAGCAGGGCGTCGCCGACGTGTCGCGCCTGCCCGTGACGGTGAAGATCCTCCTCGAGAACCTGCTCCGCCATTCCGGACAGCCATTCGTCACCGACGACGACGTCCTCGCCCTGGCCCGGTGGGAAGGGCGGCCCGCCGAGCACGACCGCGAGCTCGCCTTCGTCCCCGCCCGGGTGCTGCTGCAGGACTTCACCGGGGTCCCCGCCGTGGTCGACCTCGCCGCCATGCGCAGCGCCCTGCAGCGCCGCGGCGGGGATCCCAGCCGCGTCGACCCGCTGGTCCCCGTCGACCTGGTGGTGGACCATTCGGTGCAGGTCGACGCCTTCGGCAGCGCCGCCGCCTACGGGCTGAACATCGAGCGCGAGTACGAGCGCAACCACGAGCGCTACAGCCTGCTCCGCTGGGCGCAGCAGGCATTTCGGGGCTTCCGCGTCGTGCCCCCCGGCATGGGCATCGTCCACCAGGTCAACCTCGAGCACCTGGCGCGGACCGTGGCCGTCCGGGACATCGGGGGAAGGCCGACCGCCATCCCCGACACCGTGGTCGGCACGGACTCCCACACCCCGATGGTCAACGGCGTCGGTGTCCTCGGCTGGGGTGTGGGCGGCATCGAGGCCGAGGCCTGCATGCTCGGCCAGCCCGTCTTCCTTCTCACCCCGACGGTCGTCGGCGTGCGCTTCCACAACGCCCTGCGTCCCGGGACGACAGCCACCGACCTGGTGCTGACCCTCACCGAGATGCTCCGCCGCCACGGCGTGGTCAACAAGTTCGTGGAGTTCTGCGGCAGCGGGCTCTCCTCGATGTCGGTGCCCGACCGGGCGACGCTCTCCAACATGTCCCCGGAGTTCGGCGCCACGGCGTCGCTCTTCCCCGTCGACGAGCAGACCCTGCGCTACCTCCGCCAGACCGGCCGGGAGCCCGAGCACGTCGAGCTGGTGGAGCGGTACTGCCGGGCGCAGGGCATGTTCCGCACCGACCAGTCGGAGACCCCCGCCTTCAGCGAGCTGCTGGAGCTCGACCTCGCCTCTGTCGAGCCCTCGCTGGCCGGCCCCCGCCGGCCCCAAGACCGGGTCCCCCTGGGGCGCTCGCGGCAGTCGTTCGAGGCGGTCCACGGCGCCACCGGCACACCCGCCGGCCTCGACCACGGCGCCGTCGTCATCGCTGCCATCACGTCCTGCACGAACACCTCCAACCCCTCCGTCATGGTCGCGGCGGGGCTGCTGGCCCGGCGGGCGGTGGAACGGGGGCTGCGGCCGCCCGCGCACGTCAAGACCAGCTTCGCGCCCGGGTCGCGGGTGGTCACCGGCTACCTGGACCGCGCCGGCCTGCTCGAGCCCCTGGACGCTCTCGGCTTCAACCTCGTCGGGTACGGCTGCACCACCTGCATCGGCAACAGCGGGCCGCTTCCCGACGCCGTCTCCGCCCAGGTGGAGAGCCGCGACCTCGCCGTCTGCGCCGTGCTCAGCGGCAACCGCAACTTCGAGGGCCGGATCCACCCCCAGGTCCAGGCCTCGTACCTCGCCTCGCCGCCCCTGGTGGTGGCCTTCGCCCTCGCCGGCACGGTCCGCATCGACCTCGCCACGGAGCCGCTGGGGACGGGCTCGGACGGCCGGCCGGTCTTCCTCCACGAGATCTGGCCAAGCCCCGAGGAGGTCGCGGACGCCGTGGCCGGGTGCGTCGGCAAGGACCTCTTCGACCGCGAGTACGCGCGGATCTTCGACGGCGACGAGCACTGGCGGAGCCTGCCCTCGCCGTCGGGGGCGATGTTCGACTGGGACCCGGATTCCACCTACGTGCGGGAGCCGTCCTTCTTCGAGGGCATGGCCGACGAGCCCACGCCCCCGCGCGACATCGAGGGCGCCCGGGTGCTGGCCCTCCTCGGAGACTCCATCACCACCGACCACATCTCCCCGGCGGGATCCATCTCCGCGTCGTCGCCGGCGGCGGTCCACCTGCGCGAGTGCGGCGTGGAGGTCCGCGACTTCAACACCTACGGGGCTCGGCGTGGCAACCACGAGGTGATGGTGCGGGGCACCTTCGCCAACATCCGGCTGCGCAACCGGCTGGCCGGCGGCCGGGAGGGGGGGTTCACCACCCACCTCGGCTCCGGCGAGGTCATGAGCATCTTCGACGCCGCCGTGCGCTACGCGGCCGAGGGGACGCCACTCCTGGTCATCGCCGGCGCCGAGTACGGCTCCGGCTCGTCGCGCGACTGGGCGGCCAAGGGCCCGCAGCTGCAGGGCGTGCGCGCCGTCATCGCCCAGTCCTTCGAGCGGATTCATCGCAGCAACCTGGTGGGGATGGGGATCCTCCCGCTGCAGTTCCTCCCCGGGCAGAACGCGGAGAGCCTCGGCCTGGACGGCCGGGAGAGCTACGCGATCCGGGGCGTCGCCCAGGCGCGGCCGGGCGGCACCCTGCGTGTGCTGGCGGCCCGGGATGGGGGAGGGGGGGTCGACTTCCAGGTGACCGTCCGCCTCGACTCGGGAACCGACGTCGAGTACTTCCGGCACGGCGGGATCCTCCAGATGGTGCTCCGCCAGCTGATGCGGGCGTGAAGCCCGCCCCGCGCCGCTGGGAGATCAACCACCGCCCGCCGCTGGCCGGGCAGCCACCGGTCCTGGGGCGCGTGCTGGCGGGGCGTGGCATGGACGAGGCCGGGGCGGCCGCCTTCCTCGGCGAGGGCGGCGAGATGCCGGACCCCTTCGGTCTCGAGGGCATGGCCGACGCCGTCGTCACCCTCGGCGTCGCCGTCAGCGAGGGCCACCGCATCGCCATCTACGGCGATTACGACGCCGACGGGGTGACCGCCTGCGCCATGCTCACCCGGGCGCTGCGCGCCGCCGGCGCCGATGTCGTCCCCTACATCCCCAACCGCATGACCGAGGGCTATGGCCTGCATGCGGCCGCTCTCGAGGAACTGGCCGCCGAGGGCGTGCGCTGCGTCGTCACCGTCGACTGCGGCACCAGCTCCGTCGAGGTCGCCGCCGGCCGGCCGGCCGGTATGGCCCTGGTGGTGACCGACCATCACCTGCCCCTGGCGCCCGACGGGGGGCCGGCCCGGTTGGCTCCCGCCGACGCCCTCATCAACCCGAAGCAGCCCGGCGACGCCTACGGATTCGACGGCTTCGCCGGGGCGGGGGTCGCCTGGAAGCTGCTCTGCGCGCTGGAGTCCGAGGGGATCGTGCCCGCGGGCCAGGCGGACGCCTTCATCGGTCTCGCCGCCCTCGGGACCATCGCCGACATGATGCCGCTCCGGGGCGAGAATCGCGCCATCGTCCGCCGCGGGCTCCCCCGCGTCCTGGAGCTGCCGGGCCTGGCCGCCCTGGCCGGCGCCGCCGGGCTCCGGGCACCGCTCCGAGCCGCCGACATCGCGTACGGGCTCGCCCCCAGGATCAACGCGGCCGGCCGGATGGAGGACGCCAGGCTCGCCCTGGAACTCTGCCTCAGCGATGACGCCGGGGCGTCGGCCGCTCTCGCCCGGCGCCTCGACGAGCAGAACCGGGAACGCCAGCGGGCCGTGGCCGCCGCCCTCGCCGAGGCGGAGGCCCAGGTCGCCGCCCTGCCCGATGACGCCCCGGCGATCGTTCTCGGCGACCCCGGCTGGCCGATGGGGATCGTCGGGCTGGTGGCGGGCCGTCTGATGGAGCGCTACGCGCGGCCGGCCTTCGTCGTCTGTCTCGATCCCCGGGAGGCCAAGGGGTCGGGGCGCTCCGTCGCCGGTGTGCACATCGTGCGCGCCCTCGACCGCGCCGCCCCCACCCTGCTCCGCTACGGCGGCCACGCCCTGGCGGCGGGTTTCAGCCTGCGGGCGGAGGACCTCGGCGCCTTCCGCGAGCTGATCTCCGCCGCGTGCGCCGAGCAGCTCGGCGACGCCCCGCGGCTGAGGACGTTCACCGTGGACACCGAGATCGGCGGCGAGGAGGCGACCCCCGAGCTCTGCCGCCAGCTCGACGCCGTCGAGCCCTGCGGGGTCGGCAACCCGCAGCCGCTGCTGGCCATGCTCGACTGCGAGGTGCTCTCCACCGCCACCTTCGGCGGGGACGGCGAGCACGTCCGCGCCGTCCTCGGCGGCGGGGGGCGGAGCCTCGACGCGGTCGCCTTCGGCAAGCCGGGGCTGGCATCGCACCTCCCCAGGGGCCGGCGCATCGACGCCTGCTTCGCCCTGGAGCTCGACACCTGGCAGGGGCAGCTCCGGGTCCGCGCCCGTCTCCGGGACCTGCGCCCGTCGTCGGGGGCCCGTCCCCAGGCGGCCGAACCGGCCGCGAACACCGTCGCCTGAGGCGCCCTCGGCGACAGGACGGTCCGGGTCGGTCAGCCCACCCGGCGGCGGCGATCCACCGTGGGCACGGTCAGCGGAACGGGGTCGGTCAGCCAGTCGCTGGCGCGGCGGCGCGGGTGGTCGACATACCCCGCCGGTCGCTCGGGCGCCAGGAACATGCGCATGTCCAGCTCCTCGCCGCTGGCCATGAGATCGGCGGTGCGCCGCGGCACCCGGCCGCAGGCGACATGCTCGCCGATGGCCCGGCCGTCCGCGTCGACGCCCCGCTGCTCGAAGGCGAACAGCTCCTGGAGCTGGACGTCGCCGTCCTCGACGCCGACGATCTCGGCGATGCTGACGATGCGGCGGGTGCCGTCGCGGAGACGGGACTGCTGCACGATGAGGTCGATGGCCGAGCCGATCTGGCCTCGGATGGTGCGGCTGGACAGCTCGGTGCCCGCCATCAGCACCATCGTCTCCAGCCGGGACAGCGCCTCCCGCGTCGAGCTCGCGTGCAGGGTGGTGAGCGATCCGTCGTGGCCGGTGCTCATCGCCTGGAGCATGTCCAGGGCCTCGCCGCCGCGGCACTCGCCCACCACCAGGCGGTCGGGGCGCATGCGCAGCGAGCTGATGACCAGGTCGCGGATGGTGATCTGACCGCGTCCCTCGACGTTGGGAGGGCGGGTTTCCAGGCTGATCACATGCCGCTGCCGGAGTTTCAGCTCGGCGGCGTCCTCGATGGTGACGATGCGCTGGTCGTCGGGGATGAAGCCGGAGAGGACGTTGAGGGTGGTGGTCTTGCCCGCCCCGGTGCCGCCGCTGACGATGATGTTGAGGCGGCCGCGGACGCAGGCGCGGAGGAAGTCGACCATCTCGGCCGTGGCGGTGCCGTTCTTCACCAGGTCGTCGACCTCGAGCCCGGTGTCGGCGAAGCGGCGGATGGTCAGGGTCGGCCCGCTCAGCGAGGCCGGTGCGATGACGGCGTGGATGCGGGAGCCGTCCTCGAGGCGCGCGTCGACCATCGGAGAGCTCTCGTCGATGCGGCGCCCGACCCGGCTGACCATCCGGTCGATGACCTGCATCAGCTGCTCGTTGCTCTCGAAGCGGAAGCCGGTCAGCGAGAGGCGGCCACCACGCTCGATCCAGATCGCGTTGGGTCCGTTGACCATGATCTCTGTGATGGTCGGGTCGGCCAGCAACCGCTCCAGGGGTCCGAAGCCGAGGAGCTCGTGGTGGATCCGGGTGATGATCTCGAACCCCTCCTCGAGGTCGAGGTCCTGGCCCATCTCGCTGGCGACCTCGTTGGCGAGCTCGGCGAGGCGCTCCCGCACCGCCGCGTCGTCGGTCTTGCCCCGGTACGCCGTGTCGTCCACGAGTCGGGAGTGGACGCGCTGGCGGAGCCTCAGGTAGCGGACCTCCGCCGGGTCGGTCGGCTCCTCCTCCTCCTCGGTCGGCCGGGCGCCGAGCAGCTGGCTGTGCATGTGCATCGAGGTCAGCGCGGTGAGCGGCTGATCGAGCGCGAGCTGGGGCAGCGCGGTGGCGAGCAGGTCCTCGGCATCCCGGCTGGTGTTGCGCCAGCGTGGCATCAGTCTTCCCCCTCGCCGAGCGGCCAAACGCTCGGGAGCAACCTCGAGATCACCGGCCGCCTGGCCGGCGCGCAACCGCCCCTCTCCGGGCACCATGCGCTACGTTGGATGCGCTTGACTTTATCAGCCGGCGGGTGACCACGCAAGATTCGTTTCCGGTCTGTGCGATCTTTCGCCATCCCGCCGCAGGGGGTTCGCGGCCCTGCATGCGCCGGCTGGTACGCTCGCGACGCCACCTCCACCCCAGAGAGCCCGCCCATGAGCCTCAGCCCCCCGGCCTCCTCCTCTGAGGCTTCCGCGATGCCGCCGGACGCCGCCTCTCCCCCGCTGGCGGCGGCCCGCGCCGTGGATGCGGTCAAGGTGTACGGGCGCGGGGACACCGCCGTCCGCGCCCTCGACGGGATCACAGCCACATTCGAGCGACGCGAGTTCACCGCGATCATGGGCGCCTCGGGGTCGGGGAAGTCGACGCTCCTTCACTGCCTCGCGGGGCTCGACCGCCTCACCTCCGGTCACACCTACATCGGCAGGGTGGACCTGGGCACGCTGAACGACCGTCAGCTGACGCTGCTGCGGCGGGTCAAGGTGGGGTTCATCTTCCAGGCCTTCAACCTCGTGCCGACGCTCAGCGCGCTGGACAACATCCTGCTCCCCCTCACCATCGCCGGCACGCGGCCGGACCCCGCCCTCGTGGACGAGGTGGTCCGCATCACCGGCCTGGGCGACCGGCTGAAGCACCGTCCCAGCGAGCTGTCGGGGGGCCAGCAGCAGAAGGTCGCCGCCGCCCGTGCCCTCATCAGCCGGCCCGAGATCATCTTCGCCGACGAGCCGACGGGCAACCTCGACTCCCGTTCGGGCGCCGATCTCCTCGCCTTCCTCCGCGGCGCCGTGGACGACCTCGGCCAGACCATCGTCATGGTCAGCCACGACGCCATGGCCGCCGCCCACGCCGACCGGGTCGTCTTCCTCGCCGACGGCAGGGTGGTCGAGGAGACCCGGTCCCCGACCGCCGACTCGATCCTCGCGGTCATCCGCCACCTCGGCGAATGACCGCCTCGGCCCGCGCGAGGACCCGGCCGTGCTGAGGGTGAGCCTGCACAGCCTGCTCGCCCACAAGCTGCGGCTGGCGCTCACCGCCATCGCGGTGATCCTCGGCGTCACCTTCGTCTCCGGGACGCTGATCCTCACGGAGACCATCCAGGCGACCTTCCACGACGTCTACGCCGACGCCACCAAGGGGGTCGCCGTCATCGTCGGCGGCCCGGAGAACGCCGCCGGCACCCATGCGCTGCCGGTGTCGACGTCGCTGCTCGCGCCGGTGCGCTCGGTCCCCGGGGTGAAGGACGCCGACGGCGTCCTGTCGCGTGCCGGGATCGCCATCCTCCGCGACGGGCAGGTGATCAGCGCCCCCGAGGCCCCCACCATCGGCGGCGACTGGATCCCCGACGCCGATCTGTCCCCATACCGGCTGCGCAGTGGCAGCCCGCCCCAGGGTCCGGGCGACGTCGTCGTCGACGCCGCCTTCGCGGCCCGCCAGCACGTGGGGGTGGGGGACACCGTCGACATCTCGTTCGCGGCGGGCATGGCCCAGCCTTTCCGCGTCAGCGGCATCACCGGGTATGGGGGCGAGAGCAGCGCCGCCGGCGCCGGTCTCGCCCTCTTCACCACGGCGGAGGCCGAGCAGGTGCTGCAGGCGGGCGGCATGTTCGACGACATCTACGTGGGAGCCCAGGGCACCGGCGACGACACCCAGCTGCGCGATCGGATCGCCTCCGCCCTGAGTCGCGACGACGTCACCGTCGAGACCGGTCAGCAGGCGTCCGCCGCCGCCGAGCAGAGCGCGGAGAAGACGATCAACGAGTTCCTCGGCACGCCGCTCCTCGCCTTCGCCTTCATCGCCGTCTTCGTCGGCACCTTCCTCATCGTCAACACCTTCAACATCCTGGTCGCCCAGCGCACCCAGGAGCTGGCCCTCCTGCGCGCCCTGGGGGCCACCCGCCGCCAGGTCCTCGTCGAGGTCCTGACCGAGGCCGCCGTCACCGGCGTCGTCGCGTCCATCCTCGGCTTCCTCCTCGGCATCCTCGTCGCGGCGGGGCTGGTGTCCCTGTTCGACGCGTCGGCGAAGCTCACCATCGAGGCCCGCAGCCTGGTGGTGTCGCTGCTCGTCGGGACCATCGTCACCGTGCTGGCCGCCACCCTCCCGGCCCGGCGGGCAACTCGCATCGCGCCGGTCGCGGCGCTGCGCGAGGCGCTCCCGGAGATCCAGGGACTGCCTCGCAAACGGATCGGAGCGGGGCTCGCGCTCCTCGTGGCCGGGACGGCGGCGCTTCTCTTCAGCCTCTTCAGCGCCACCGAGACGGCACCCCCCAACCTGGAGCTCCTCGGCGCCGGCGCCCTGGGGATGTTCCTCGGCGTCGCCCTCCTCGCGCCTGCGCTGGTGAGGCCGGTTGTGGCCGTCCTGGGCTGGCCGGCGCGGCATCTGCGTGGCGCGCCGGGCCGGCTCGCCGGCGAGAACGCGCAGCGGAATCCGAGACGGACGGCCCTCACCTCGGCGGCGCTGATGATCGGCCTCGCCCTGGTGACCTGCGTGGCGGTCCTCACCGACTCCGTGCTGGCCAGCACGGCGGACGCCATCGAGGGCTCGCTGCGCGCCGGTCTCGTCGTCCTCGACCGCCAGACGTTCGGGGCCTTCAGCACCCAGGCCGCGGCGACGCTGCGGACCGACCCGAGGCTGACCGACATCGCCGAGATCCGCCATGCGTCGGTCCTCATCGGCAACGTCTCCCAGGGCGTCGTCGCCATCGACCCCGCCCTCGCCCCCAAGGTCTTCGGCCTGCAGATGACGTCCGGCGCCGCCTCTAGCATCGCGGCCTCCGGCACGGTGCTGGTGGACTCCTCCGAAGCGGCCGGCGACCACCTCCGCGTGGGCTCCCGGGTCACCATGACCTTCAGCCAGGGGGACCGCATCACCGTCTCGGTGGGCGGGATCTTCCAGCCCGACGCGCTGGTCAACGGGTACATCACCTCGCTGGCCACCATCGCTCCTTATGTGACGACCCCCCGCGACATCCTCATCCTCGCCAACCCCGCCCCCGGCGTGAGCCTGGACGCCGCCCAGCAGTCGATGGAACGAGACCTCCACAGCTACCCCCTGCTCTCCGGCTTCACCAAGGACGGGTACCTGGCGCTGATCGAGACGGGCCTGAACAGCTTCCTGAACCTGATCTACGTCCTGCTCGGCCTCGCCATCCTCATCGCCGTGCTGGGCATCCTCAACACCCTCGCCCTCAGCGTGCTGGAGCGCACCCGCGAGCTGGGTCTGCTGCGGGCACTGGGGATGACCCGCGGCCAGACCGAGGAGATGGTGGGCTGGGAGTCCGTGATCATCGCCCTCCTCGGCGCCGTCCTCGGGCTGGGAGTGGGGACCGGTCTGGGCATCGCCCTGGTGAGCGGCTTCCACAACCTGGGCATCGACGTGACCGCCGTGCCGGTCGGCAACCTCGCCCTCTACGCGGCGGCGGCAGCCGTCTTCGGCGTCCTCGCCGCCGTCTTCCCCGCGGTCAAGGCCTCCCGGGTGGACGTCCTGCGCGCCGTCACGACGGAGTAGGCGCCCGAGCTCGCCGCCTGGTGCCGGCGCGTCGCGGCGCGGGCGAGGAGCGCCACACTGGGCGGATGGCCGGTCCGGCGCCGACGGATGAGAAGACGTTCGCCAAGCGGATTCAGTTGCAGATCCGCTCCCGGTATCGAGGCATGGAGGTCTCGTTCGACGAGCTGGCCTTCGCCCTGCGGGTGCGCGGTGCGGGCGTGGACACCCTCCTGCAGCTCGCCCCGCTCCACGAGGCGTGCCGGCGGGACCCGGAGGGCCGCGCCCTCCTCATCGCCGACTTCATCCGCCAGGCCGAGCGCCAGCTGAGCCCTCGCACGGGCGTGTCCGTCGACCTCGATCGCGTCCTCTGGTGCGTGCGCAGCCGGCGCTACCTCGCAGGCCTGAACCGCGCCGGCGAGCTGCTCACCCGTGAGGTGCCCGGCGACATGGTCGCCTTCGTCGCCGAGGCGCTGCCGGCTTCGATGATGCGCGGGGTGCCGGCCGGGGACCTGGCCGGTGCGGGGATTGACGAGGCCGCGGTCACCGAGCGGGCGGACGCCAACACGCAGAGCCGCTTCTCGGCCCTGGCGGGGCGGATCAGGGCCGCCGACCGGATCCCGGCGGACGGCTGGCGGGTCAGCAGCGACACCCTGTTCCAGGGCAGCGCCCTGCTCGCCCCGGCCGTGCTCTCCGCCTTCGCGCAGCGCGCCGGCGGCGACGTGCTGCTGGCCGCCCCCGACCGCTCGCTGGTGCTCGCCCTGCCGGTCGCCCTCCCCAGCGCCGATCGCTTCTCCATGCGCGTCCTGCGCGCCTGGCGCGAGGCCATGAACCCTGTCTCGCGCGCCGTCCTGGTCACCGACGGGACCTCTGTGCGCAAGGTGGAACGGCGCGCCGACGGCCCCAGGCTCGAACTCCTCTCGTGGCTGCGCTGACGGCGGCGCCCGACGGGTGGATCTCCCGGCGCCCCGGCCGCCGGTTCAGCCGGTGACGGGCCTCCGTTCCGGGCGCGCCCCTTCCAGGACCGGGACGACCCGGGCCCGCGCCAGCCGGCGCCGCTCCTCCCGCTGGGCCGCCAGCGTCGAGGCGGCGGCCATCGCGGCCACGCCCGCCAGGGTGACGCCCAGCCCCGCGGCCGTCTTCCAGGGAGAGTTGTCGCGTCCCAGGGCGGGGAGCTCGGGGCCTTCGCCGAACCACAGTGTCACCGCGGTCTGCTCGGTCGTCCCACCCCCGCCGCGAGCCTTGGTCCGCTCCACCCTGACCGCTGCCGGTGCCAGGGGATGGCGCTGCCGGGGCGACAAGCCAGAGATCTGCCGGGCCACCGCCCGCGCCATCGGCTCGCCCAGAGAGCGCAGCCGGTCGAGCGTCACCATGACGAGACAGGATAGCCTCCGCGCATGTCCGACGACGAGGTGATCCCGGAGGCGCCCGAGGAGCCGAGCAACCCGGCCGGGACGGGCGAGCTCTCCCATGGCGAGCGGATCGAGGCCGCCCTCCTGGGCGCCCTCGCCGGCGAGCGTGCGGCGCAGGCGCCGTCGGCGGCCGGCGACCTGCTCGGGGTCGCGGATTCGATCGCGTCCGTGGGCGCCTTCGACGCCGACGACCTCCGCAACCGCGGGCTGGCCGCCGCCTCCCAGGCGGGGGCCGCCGGCCTGCTGCTGCGGGCCGTTCCGTACGGGCTGCTGTCCCCTCTCGACCGTCCCCGGGTGCGCCGGGACGCGTACCGCATCGCCGTCCTGGCCGGAGCCGACGAGGGCACGGCCATCGCGGCCATCGCCGCCGCCCTCATGGCCGCGGACCTGACCCGGTTCGACCCCGCCACCACGGCGGTCCGCGTCCGCCAGTCCCTGCTCGAGGACGCCCCCTTCGCCCTCCTGGAACGGCTCCGGCCGGACCCCGGCTCGCTCCTCCCCCTCCCGGCCGCGGGCGAGCCGGCGGCGGGCGAGGCGGCGGCCCAGCCCGCCACCCCCGACGACGACCCGGGCGCCGCCCTCCAGGTCGCGCTCACCGCCGTGTGGGATGCGGAGAGCATCGAGACCGCGATCGCAAGCGCCGCCAGGACCGGCCGGCGGGCGGCCACCAGCCTTGCCGGGGTCTTCGCCGGAGCGCGCTTGGGCGGGCGCACCATCGACGACGAGTGGCGGACCACGCTGCCCCACTCGCACCGTGCCTCGGCGGTCGCGGCGGCGATGGCCGCCCAGGCGGGCCGCATCGAGGACGCCGCCACGGAGGAGCCGGCCCAGCCCGCCGAGGCGGGAACGCTGCCGTCGCCCTGGTAGAGTTCACACCCTCATGGCAGACCTGACCCTCGACGCCCACGCCCGCTCCGAGACGGGGCGGCACGTCCATCACCTCCGCCGCCGGGGCGAGGTGCCCGCGATCCTCTACGGCTACGACCTGAGCCCCCTGTCGATCAGCGCCGACTCCCGCGCCCTGCTGCGCATCTGGGAGCGGGCCGGCCGCTCACAGCTGGTCCACCTCGCCGTGGACGGCGCCGCCCCCCGGACCGTCCTCATCCGCGACTTCCAGATCGACCCGCGAACCGCCCGGCCGCTGCACGCGGACTTCTTCGCCATCAACCTCAACGCGATGCTGACGGTGGACGTGCCCCTGGTCATGGTCGGTGACGCTCCGGCGGTCACCACCCTGAAGCTCGGCCTGCTCCAGCAGCTGGCCACGACACTGGCTGTGGAGTGCCTGCCCTCCGATCTCCCCGCCCAGCTCGACGTCGATGTCAGCGGCCTCGTGGAGGTCGACCAGGGCCTGCACGTCCGCGACGTCGCGCTGCCCAAGGGGGTCCGCCTCGGAGCCCACGTTGACGTCGACGAGATGATCGCCAAGATCGCGCCGCTCCGCGTCGTCGTCGAGGAGGAGGTCGCCGCCCCGGCGGAGGCCGCCGCACCGACGGCCGCGACCGACGCGACCGGCAAGACGGAGACCCCGCCCGAGGCCTGATCGCGCTCGCCCGGCGCTTCTTCACGGCCCGGCAACACGGCCATCACGGTCCGGCAGCCGGCGCCACAACCGCATGCGCGGGCGCAACGGCGCTTCACGGTATTCAAACGGGCCGCCCCGACACTCCCGCCGCCCCGTACGATCTCGCCATCGGCCGCATGCGGCGGATGCGGTGCGAATCCAGGCGACGCCCCGGGGGGGGCTCCGTTCCGCGGCGACCTCGAGATCAGCCGCGGCGTGCATCGGCGGCGGCAGTCGGGCCTCCAGGCCCGACCCGCCGCCCACGGTTCCGGGAGGGCGTGGTCGCGGTCGCCGGCGCCTCCGGCCCGGGCGTGGTTCCGCTCGACCCGCCCGCCCAGAGCCGGAGGAGGAGGTCCGCCCGTACCGCGTCCGGATCGCCGGCCTGGAGGTCGAGCCAGTAGCTGGCGACGATGACCCGTCCTCCCGCGGCGTCGACGTCCGGGCGGACGGTGGGCGCGGGCTCGCCCGACACCCCCCCGGTCGCGGCCAGCGCGTCATGGGCCAGGCGCATGGCGCCCGCCACGTCGGCATGCGGCTCCAGCGGCAGGGTGAGGCTGTAGCGGCGCTGATCGAATGCCGTCGAGTTCAGGATCACCCCGTTGAAGGCGGTGAGGTTCGGGAGCACCGCCATGCGGCCGTCAGCGGTCCTCAACTCCGTCGTCCGCAGGTTGATGGTCCGCACCACCCCCTCCTGGTCGCCGATGGCCACCCGGTCCCCGATGCGGAAGGGTTTCTCGAGGAGGATGAAGATGCCCGCGAGCACGTTGCGGAAGATGTCCTGGAAGGCGAGCCCGACGGCCAGGCTGAAGACGCCGCCGAAGGTGAGGACGTAGGTGGCGGGGAGGCCGCCGGCGACCAGCCCGCCGACGACCGCGAGCGCCCAGCTGAGCACCGTCAGGCCGTTGCGGACGAGGGTGCGGATCTGGGGGTCGTGCCCTCGGCGCTCGAGGTGGCCCACCACGACGCCGCGGATCACCCTGCCGGTGACGAGGATGACGGCGAAGAGGACGATCCCCTCGACCACTCCCTGGACCACCGGCCCGACGGCGCTCTGATCGCCGGCGCGGCCCTGGATGGCGCTGCAGACGAATTTGAAGAGGTTGTTGGGGCAGTTCTGGACGCCGGCGGACGGAGCCGCCGCCGTCACCGTCGCCGACATCACTCGCAGCATCAGCCGGCCATCGTACCCACACGGGAACCGTGGTGGCGGCTCGTCCGCGACCGCGGGCCCGGCGGGTAGGGTTAACCGCCGTGCTGGCCGTCCTCGTCATCGCCACCCACCAGTGGATCACCTGGTTGGTCATCGGGCTGATCGCGGGCGCACTGGCCGGCCGGTTGGTGTGGGGGAGCGGTCTCGGCTGCCTCCTCGACATCGTGGTCGGCCTGGCCGGTGCCCTGATCGGCGGGTTGATCGTCGACCAGCTGAGTCCCGGCCTCGTCGGCGGCAATGGCCTGGGCGGCCTGATCGAGGACATCCTCGTCGCCTTCGTCGGCGCCGTCCTGCTTCTCGCGGTGGTCAGCCTCCTCACCCCGCGGGGGCGCCGCCAGGCGGCCCGGAGCCGCGCCGGCCGGAGATGACGACCGCGGATAGCGAGACCCCGGCCCCGGACCCGAAGGTGCTCCTCGTCCGCCACGGCGAGACCGAATGGAGCCGCAGCGGCCGCCACACCGGGCGGAGGGACCTTCCCCTCGACGCCGCGGGTGAGGCGCAGGCGCGCGGGCTGCGCCGCCACCTGCGGGGATGGGCCGGCGCCACCGTCCTGGTCAGTCCCCTGCAGCGGGCACGCCGCACCTGCGAACTCGCCGGCTTCGCGGCCGGGGCGCAGGTGGACTCGCGGATGCAGGAGTGGGACTACGGCGCCTACGAGGGGCGCACGGCGGAGGAGATCCAGGTCGAGCGCCCCGGATGGGTCATCTGGAAGGACGGCGTCGTGGGCGGCGAGACGATCGACGACGTCGCCCGGCGCGCCGAGGGCGTCATCGCGCGGATCCGCGACATCCCGGGAGACGTGGCGCTCTTCGCCCATGGGCACTTCCTGCGCATCCTGGCGGCGCGGTGGTGCGATCTCCCGCCGGCGGCGGCAGAGCACCTCGCCCTCTCGGCAGGGGCGGTCTCCGTGCTCGGCGCGGACCGCGGCTCGCCGACCGTCTGGCGGTGGAACGACACCTTCCGCGGTGTCTAGGAGCCCGGCCCGCCGCTCCTGCTCCCCGGCCGGCCCGGGGACCGGGCGATCGCCAGACGGCGCGGTGCCGGCATGAAGCTGCGTTCGCAGTCCACCTCCAGCAGGGCCAGCAGCTCGCCGGCGAAGTAGACGGGGCCGACGGCGAGCACCCGGGGCCCGAGACCCTCCAGGTCGACCTCCTCGAGGTGCATCGCCGCTCCACCGCCGGGGACGCCGGTGGGCGGTCCGCCCCTGACGCGCACCACCGGACGTCCTTCCAGAGCCTCGAGCAGGGGGGCGGCGTCGCGACGTGAGGGGATGAAGGTGAGGATCGACGACGGCGGCCCCATCGACAGGGTGGCGTGGTCGAGGGCGGCGGCGATCGCCGCCGGGTTGGTGGCGCAGTCGACGACCCAGTCCTGTCCCGGCCGGTGGTGCCGGCTGAGGCGGCCGGGGAGACGGACGCTCTGCAGCGCCGCCGTCAGGGCCGCGCCCCCGGGGGGTGGGCGGTCGCGGAGTTGGAGCAGTGCCAGCCCCGCCGCCACACCCAGGCGCGCGCTCGACGCACCGAGCCCGGGTGCGGAGACCGCCGCCCGGACCGGCGGCGCGGCCGGTCCGACCAGGCGGTGGGCGCAGCCGCGGGCGCGCACCGCATCGGCGATGGCGCCCTCCGCGGCCGGGTCGTCCTGAGGTAGGGCGACCACCATGCGCGTCTCCGCCGCGACGATCCCGACCTTCTCGGCGGCGATGGCGGCCACGCTGTCGCCGAGGATGCCGATGTGCTCGCCGAAGATGACGGAGATGGCGGCCACCCCCGCGGCGACCAGCGACACCTCGTCGGAGGCGCCGCCCATGCCCGCCTCCAGCACCACGGCGTCGCATCCCGCGTCGCCGAAGTGGCGCAGGGCGCTGAGCGTGAAGAGGCCGCTCGGCGACAGGTACCCGTCGTCGGGGAGGTCGGCGCCGACCCGGGCGACCGTCGCCGACACGGCGGCCACCAGCGCGGCATATTCCGGGGGCGAGATCGCCCGCCCGTCGACGCGGATCCGCTCCCGGTTGCTGCGCAGCCCGGGGCTGGTCAGGGTGCCGATGCGGAGACCCGCCGCCGCCAGCGTCGCCGAGGCGAAGGTGGCGGCGGTGCCCTTCCCCTTCGACCCCACCACGGTGACGACGCTGTCCGCCCGTGACCGCCACGCCGCCAGGTCGATGCCCAGGTGCGGCGCCAGCGCCCGGGCCCGGGCCAGGCTCCGGCGGCGGCCGCCGGCGCGCCCCGACAGCCTCTCGGCGAAGAATGCCTGGTCGGCGTCGATCCGCTCTCGCCGCATCGCACTCCGACGGTAGTACGGGGGCGGGGGAGCGCGCCGCCGCCCCAATAGCCGGGCCCCGATCACCGTGCCGCCCGGCTATGATCGGGCCGGCTGAGGGTCGGCCGGCGGGGAGCGGCCCCCGTCCCCAGCCCCAGAGGTCCACCACCCATGGCCAGCGTGCCACAGCCGGCGCCGCGCATCCCCGCCGCGCCGGTGTCCACGTCAGAGGTTGGATGAATCCGCGCTCCCCCTCCGGACCCCCCACCGGCGACCCTTCGACGGGTGATCCGGCGCGCGGCCGCGGCCCCCACCACGCGCGACGGCGCCGCTCCCGCTACGAGTACCCCATCCCCCGCCTGCGCTGGGTCGCGCTCACCCTGGTCGGATTCCTCCTCTCCGGCGCGGGCGGGGCGGTGACCTTCTTCCTGCCGGCGATCGACGCGGCCATCCACATCACCGGGCACTCGTTCTCCACGCCCACGCCGAAACCGGAGGGGTCGGCGAGTGCCGGTGCCACCCCGACGGCCACGCCCACCGCTACGCCGGCGCCGGTGTCGGGCGCCCCCTTCACGGTCCTGCTCCTCGGCTCCGACAACGATGGCAAGTTCGGCCCCTCGGGAAGGAGCGTCAACGTCCTGACCCAGTCGATGATCCTGGTCCGGGTCGACCCCACCGCCGACCAGGTGACCATGCTGTCCATCCCCCGCGACCTCTGGGTGCCACTCTCCGGCGGAGGCTCGAACAAGATCGACTCCGCCTACGGTGACGGAGGGGTCTCCGAGGCGATCGCCACCGTCGAGGAGGACTTCGACCTGCAGGTGGATCACTACGTCTGGATCGGGCTCCAGGGTCTCGTGGACCTCATCGACGACGTCGGCGGCATCGACCTCGTGACCAGCCACCCGGTTCTCGACGACTTCTATCCCGGTGACCTGACCAGCAGCAACCCGAACTCCTACGCACGGGTGGCGGTGCTTCCCGGTCCCCAGCACATGGACGGCGAGCAGGCCATGGAGTACGTTCGCTCCCGCCACGACGACATCGCCTCCGACCTCGGTCGCGCCGTGCGCCAGCAGCAGGTCCTCGTCGCCCTGCGGCAGAAGATCTCGGAGCTGAGCGTGGGCGACATCCCGCGTCTGGCCTCGACGCTCTCCGACGAGGTCCTGACCGACATCCCCCTGACCCAGTTCCCCTCGCTGCTCGGTCTCGCTCAGGACGTCGGCGCGGGCCAGATCCAGCACGTCTTCCTGACCCAGTTCAGCAGCTGCCCGCCCGACACGTGCGACGGGACGTCGGCTCTGCTCCCCAGCTGGGGCTCGCTCCTCTCGTACGTCCACCAGTACTTCCCCGCCGTATGAGACGGGCCGGAAAGGTGCTGACCGTCGTGGTCATGCTCGGACTCATGGCGGCCTTCGGCGTGGGGGTGAACCGCTACCTGGCCGGGCGCACCAGCAAGGCCTTCGCCCCCGCCAAGAAACCAACCCAGGAAGTCATCGCGCAGAAGGCGGTGCTGCCGGGCGTCGTCTACTTCGCCGACGGCGGTGGCCTCTTCGCCCTCGACGGCACCAGGGTCATCCAGCTGCAGCCGCAGGGGCAGGGCTGGATGCAGCCCGCGCTGCTCCCCGGCGGGACCGGGCTGCTCGCCGTCAAGGAGGTCCCCAACCTCTACTCCGACCTCTACGAGCTCAACCTCAACGGCTCCATCCGCACCCAGCTCAGTCAGGACGCCGCGAGCGCCGCCCAGAACAACATCGACCTCACCAGCAACAACTGGATCTTCTACCCGACGGTGGGGCCGGACGGCGACGTCTACTTCAGCTACGACTGGCCCAAGGAGCCCAACGACAGCAATCCGTACCAGGTCGACCTCGCCGTCTGGAAGTCGCCGCTGGGCAGCACCATCGACCGCGCCGAGGCCGGCAAGACGATGACGGAGGTCAGCGGCCCCGACTGGTACACGGGCGGTGACGTCAGCCCGGTGCCGCTTCCGGGGGGGCACCTCCTCTACGTGAAGTACGAGGAGGCGAGCGCCGCCGGAGAGGGGAGCACGCCGATCCCCGGCGCCCTGCCTGGCCAGGAGGTCAGCCAAATCCGCCTGGACCCCACCGTCACCACTGACGGCACGCCGCTGACCACGCCGGCGGAGAACTGCTCGGAGCCCGCCCTCAACCCGGCCGGCACCATGATCGCCATGATCTGCAGCCCGAGCAGCACCGAGGCCGACCTGGTGCTGGCCAGCTTCAGCGTGACGGCGGGCGTCGGCCCGCTCACCTACGTGGTCAGCGGCACCCTGGCGGCGTCGCCGGCGTGGTCCCCCAGCGGCGACGACCTCCTCTACCTCGCTCCCTCGTCCAACTCCGGCAACGGATACTTCCAGCTCTGGCACATCTCCGGGGTCAACACGGGCATCCTGTCCAAGCCGACCATGGTCACCACGGACCTCGATCTCGACGCCACCTCGGCGCCCGCCTGGGCTGCCGGCTAGGGGTGAGACGAGGGAGGCCCGTCCCGGGCAGGACGGGCCTCCGGCGAAGGAGAAGGTGCTGGGCTTCGCGTCAAGATGTAGTAGCCGGGCGAGCCAAGCAACCCCATATCTTGAGGCGTCGATAACCGGCCGTCAACGATTCCGCGTCATTGGCCGTGCCCGCCGCCGCTGGCGGCGGGCTATCCGGCGAGGCTGCCGCGCCCGGGCCGGCCCCGGGCTCCGAAGACGGCGCGCACGCGCGCCCGCAGCCCCCCGGCCCGTGCGATGGCGGCCGACGGCGGCACCGACCGGGCCATGGCGGCGACGGAGGCGGGCACCGGGGTGGCGGCACCCGGTGCCCGCCCGTCGTGGCGGTGCCGGGCGACGGGGACACCGTGCAGGTCGGTGACGGGGTCGATGAGGGAGGCCATCTCCCCGGCGTCCATCGTCTCCACCTCGAGGAGGCGCTCGGCGAGCCGGTCCAGCTGGTCGCGCCGCGCCACGAGCATCTCCCGAGCCCGGTGCAAGGCCGAGTCGAGGAGGCGGTCGACCTCGGCGTCAACGCGGCGCTGCAGCTCCTCGGAGTGCGCGGCGCCGAGGGCCCCATTCTCGACCACACGCACGCCGAGGCCGGACATGCCGAACTGGGTGACCATCTGGCGGGCCAGCTGGGTGGCCGTCAGCAGGTCGTCGCTGCCGCCCGTCGTGATGTCGCCCTCTCCGAGCACGATCTCCTCGGCCGCTCGCCCGCCGAGAAGCCCGGTCAGCCGGTCGGTGAGCTGGGACCGCGAGGTGAGGACCTGGTCGTCCTCGGGCACGGTCAGGGTCCAGCCCAGCGACCGGCCGCGGCCGATGATGCTGATCCGGTGCACGGGGTCGGCCTCCGGCAGCGAGGTGAGGACCAGGGCGTGGCCCATCTCGTGGTAGGCGACGATCCGCCGCTCCCGCAGGCTGATCAGGCGGCCCCTCCGCTCGGGACCGGCGAGGACGCGATCGACGGCCATCTCGAGGTGCCGCGGGCCGATGGCGGGGCAGCGTTCGCGGGCCGCCAGCAGGGCCGCCTCGTTCACCAGGCTGGCCAGGTCGGCACCGGTGAAACCCGGCGTCCGGCGCGCCACCAGTTCGAGATCGGCGTCGTCGGAGAGCGGCTTGCCCCGGGCGTGGAGGGCCAGGATGGCGCTGCGGCCCGCCACGTCGGGCGGGTCGAGGTTCACCCTTCGGTCGAACCGTCCCGGTCGCAGCAGGGCCTCGTCCAGCACGTCGGGCCGGTTGGTCGCCCCGATGACGACGATCCTCTGCTCCTGGTCGAAGCCGTCCATCTCGACGAGCAGCTGGTTCAGCGTCTGCTCGCGCTCGTCCTGCCCGTGGTTGTAGCCGGCATCGCCGCGGCGGCGACCCACGGCGTCGATCTCGTCGACGAAGACGATGCAGGGCGCCGACCTCCTCGCCTGGGCGAAGATGCGGCGCACTCTCGACGCGCCCACTCCCACGAACATCTCCACGAACTCGGACCCGGAGACGGCGATGAAGGCGCAGTCGGCCTCGCCCGCGACGGCGCGCGCCAGCAGGGTCTTGCCGGTGCCGGGAGCCCCGGCGAGGAGGACGCCCTTGGGGACGCGGGCGCCGAGGTCGTGGTAGTGGCCGGGGTCGCGGAGGAAGTCGACGAGCTCCCCCATCTCGACCTTGACCTCGTCGCAGCCGGCGACGTCGCTGAAGCGGGTGGGCGGCCGGTCGCGGACGGCGACGGTGCGGGACCGGGAGTGCAGCAGGGACATGGGCCCGCCGGCGCCCTGGCGCCAGTAGAGGACGACGATGACCCCGATGATGATCAGGGTCGGGACGATGACCAGGGCCAGGGTGCTGGCCGGGATTCCGGTGTCCGCCCCGAAGTTCGAGTAGTCGTGGGCGGTGAAGATGCTGATGGCGACGGACTGGTCGGTGATCGCAGTGCTGTACTCGTCGCCCGCGGCGTTCCACCAGACGACCTGGCCGCTGCTGACGACGGCGGCATGGTGCGGATCCGTGGAGATCTGCAGCGCCGGGCTGCCGCTCCCCCGCTGCGTGTCGATGACCGCCTGGGACAGGCTGCCCAGGCTCGCCTGGGGCGGCTGCGGCTGCCGCAGGGCGATGACCAGGCCGGCCAGCGCCGCCATGAGGACGATCCACAGCCCCAGGAGGGCGAGCAGCCTGCGCATCGACATCACGCTCCCCGGAGCTCCTGCGCCCCGCTCGTGCCGCGTCCGTGCAGGCATGACACGATTGCTCCCCTCCAGTCCTTCGCTCTGACCGGCACTATAGCCCGCGGCCCGGGGGGCCGCCAGATGCGGAGTGCGGGAGGTCAGGGAACGATCAGCGCCGCGATCCCAGGGGTTGACACCGTCGTCCCCCGGGCCGTGATCGCCAGGGCCTCGTAGCCGCCGATCCCGCCGACCCACCCTGCTCCGTCGTCACCCATGACGAAGGCGGCGGTGGCGTAGGCGTCGGCGTAGGTGAGGCTGGGCCCGACCACGGTCATGCTCAGCGGCCCCGAGGCGGGCCCACCACGGCGCGGGTCGGCGATGTGCCGGCCTCGCTCGTACGCACCGCTCGTGGCCACCGCCAGGTTGCGCACTCCGAGCACGGCGGCGACCCGGTCGGCGACCTCGGGGTGGCGCACCCCGACACGCCAGGGCTGTCCGGGGACCGGTTCGCCGCGCACCAGCACGTCACCCCCGGCGTTGATGGCGAAGTTGCGGGCCCCGGCCGTCGTGAGGAGGCCGGCGGCTCGTTCCACCGACCATCCCTTGACCAGTGCCGAGGGGTCGAGGGTCCCGCCGTGGCGGACGTCGAAGCTTCCACCGCTGAGCTGCCGCACCTCCTCGCAGAGGCCGAGGACCTCGCGGACCTCACGCCGGCACTGGCTCTCGCTCAACTCCCCCCGAGAGAGCCGGCTGATCTCGCTGTCGGAGCGGAAGGTGCTGAAGACGGCGTCCACCTCGTGGAACCAGGCGAAGACCGAGTCGGCGGCCGCGGTGGGCACGGCCGCGTCGCGCAGGTCGAGGGTGATCACCGTCCCCATCAGCGGCTCCAGCCTGACGCGGCGGGCCGGAGCGCCGGCCTCGACCGGCTTCGGCTCAGGCATGGGCCTGGTCCAGCGCCGACTGCACGGACTGGGCGTAACCCTCGCTGGTGTAGGTGGCCCCGCTGATGAGGTTGATCCTGGCGCTCTGCGCCTGCAGCACCTCGGTGCGCAGCTCCGGCACGACGATGCTGCTGATGTAGGCCGACTGGGCGTGCGCCGTCGGGTATTGCAGGGCCTTGACGTCGGTGATCCTGCCGCCGGCGACGACCACCTGCACCTGGACGTTGCCGAAGGGGTTGGAGACAGCCGACCCGGTGAAGGTGCCGTTCTTCAGTCCGGTGGAGCTGGGGGTCGGGGTCGGTGTCTGAGTGGCCGCCGGTGTGGGCGAGGCGCCCCCTGAGGGAGGCGCCCCCGAGGGCGTGGCGGAGGGCGCCGGCGTGGCGGCCGAGGCCGAGGGCGTGGGTGTCGCGACGGCAGGGAGCAGCGACGTGGAGGGAGGGGTGCGGAAGCTCAGCAGCAGCATCAGCGCGGCGGCGGTGGCGGCGAGGGTGACGGCGGCGCGGTAGGGCACGTGGATGACCTCAGGTCGAGAGGAACGCGAAGCGTTCGCTGTGGATCTGGCTGGTTGGGACGCTCAGTGCGCCCAGACTCCTGGTGACATCGTCGACCAGGTCGCTCGGACCGCAGACGAAGACGTCCCGCTGGCGCAGGTCGGGGACGGCGGCGAGCAGGAAGCGGGGTGCCAGCGGGTGCGGATGCACCTCGCGTCCGCGACGTCCGACGATGTAGTGGACGGCTCCGCCGCGGGCCGCCACCAGCTGGTCCAGCTCGGTCTTGAAGACCACATCGGCCCAGCTCCTCGCCCGGTAGAGGAGGGCGATCGATCCCTTGCGCTGGGGCATCTCCTCGAGCAGGGCCCGCAGTGGGGTGATGCCGATGCCGCCGGCGATGAGCAGGGCTCTGGGGTAGCGGCGGCGGACGGCCGTGAAGTTGCCCCGAGGACCCTCGACGACGACGCGGACACCGGGGCGCAGCGAGACCAGCGACCGGGTGAAGTCCCCCACCTGCTTGACCGTGATCCGCAGGTAGCGGCCGTTGGGCGCCGCCGACAGGGAGAAGGGGTGGACGCGCCACCACAGGCCTCGAGTGAGGAACCGGAAGGTGAAGAACTGCCCCGCCCGCACCGGCAGCCGGTCGAGGTCACGGCCGGTGATGTAGATGGAGAGCACCCCGGGCGCCTCGTCGACCACCGCCTCGACGCGCAGCCGGTGGCGCAGCGCCATGCGCAGGGGGAGGACGAAGCGGAAGGTCACCACCAGTAGGGCGGCGGCGACGTAGAGCGCCACCCAGTAGGCGACCGCCGCCGGGTCCCCCGTGAAGTCCGTTCCGGCGGCGAGCTGGTGGCCGAAGCTGAGGACGATCGCCAGGTAGGCGTAGAGGTGGATGAAGTGCCACGTCTCGTGGGAGATCCGCCGTCGCGCCGCTCGCACCGAGACCACCGCGATGAGGAGGAACAGCGCCGTGCCGACGTAGGCCATCAGCATGTAGGGGTAGGTGGTCAGGAACGCCCATGTCTGCGTGGCAATGGAACGGCCGTCGCTCCAGGCGTACCCCCAGGTGGTGAAGAGCACGTGGCCGCAGATGAGGGTGACGGTGCCGAAACCCAGCCAGCGATGCCACGCCGCCAGCCGGTCGACGCCGAAGAGCTGGTCCAGCCCCGGGATCCGCGACATCAGCACCACCTGGACCAGGGCGCAGTAGGCACCGAGAAGTGCCGCGATCTGGCCCGCGGCGATCAGCACCGCCGCCGGGTGGGCGAGATTCGGGAACTGGCCGTGGCGCAGCCACATGGCGACGATGAGCGCCGCGTTGCCGAAGACGACCAGGTAGGCGTCGCTGGGCCGCAGCCCCCAGGCCCGGGGGACGCGGAGCGAGCGGCGGGTGGCGGCGGTCACCGGCGCCGCGGTGGGGGACGCCGCCGCCGCGACCTGGAGGGAGGCTGGCATGCCCATTCGATGCTAGGGCGGGAATCCTGACGGGAAGGTTGCGACAGGGCCGAACGACCCAACTGACCACGGTCGGCCGGCTCGGACGGCCGCCCCTCCCGCCCCTCGATCGGGTGCGGCGCATACTCAGGACCGGGGCGCGAGGCGACGATCGCGGCCCCGGGCGGCTGGACCAGGACGGTCCGGCTCGGGTCGGGCCAGGTCGCAGGGAGAGGCGGATGTCTGAGATCAGGCTGTACGGCGCCCCGTGGTGCCCCGACTGCAAGCGGAGCAAGCGGTTCCTCGCCGAGCATCGGGTGCCGTACCAGTTCATCGACATCGACGACGACGCCGAGGGCCTTCGCTTCGTCGAGGAGCTGCAGAAGGGAGGGCGGACGATCCCCACCATCGTCTTCCCCGAGGGCGACCATCTCCTCGAGCCCTCGGACGGGGATCTGGCCCGGCGGCTGGGGCTGAAGCTGGAGGCCGATCGCTCCTCCTACGACCTCGCCATCGTCGGTGGCGGGCCGGCGGGGCTGGCCGCCGCCATTTACGCGGCGCGCGAGGGCATCGACTCGCTGATCGTCGACCGCAGCGCGCTGGGCGGGCAGGCGGGCGTGACCGAACGCGTCGACAACTACCCCGGGTTCCCCGACGGCATCGGCGGCGCCGAGCTGGCCGACAGGTTCGTCGCCCAGGCCCGCCGCTACGGCATCGAGACGCTGGCCGCGGTGGCGGTGGAGCGCATCGAGCGGGACGGCGAGGACAGCGTGCTCCACCTGTCCGGAGGGCAGCAGGTGTCAGCCCATGCCGTGCTCATCGCCACCGGCTCCTCATACCGACGGCTGGGCGTCCCCGGCGAGGACGAGCTGATCGGGGCGGGCGTCCATTTCTGCGCCACCTGCGACGGGCCCTTCTACCGGGGGGCCGACGAGCTGCTGGTCATCGGCGGCGGGAACTCGGGCCTCGAGGAGGGGATGTTCCTCAGCCAGTTCGCGGACCGCATCCGCATCGTCGAGCACTCCCCCGAACTGAAGGCGTCCAAGCTGCTCCAGGACAAGGTCCGCTCCGATCCCCGCTTCGTGGTGCACACCAACACCGAGGTGGTGGAGCTGCGGGGCGCGCCCAAGCTCGAGGAGGTGGTGGCCCGCGACCGCGCCACCGGGCGCGAGCTCCGCTGGCAGCCGAAGGCCGCCTTCGTCTTCATCGGCCTCGACCCGAACACCGCCTTCCTGCGCGGCACGGTCGACCTCGACCGCTGGGGCTTCGTCGTCGCCGAGCGGTACGAGACCTCGATGCCCGGGGTGTTCTGCGCCGGCGACGTCCGGGCGGGGTCCACCAAGCAGCTCGGCGCCGCCGTCGGCGAGGGTATCGCCGCCCTTCTCGAGGTGCGCCGCCAACTCGAGAAGCACCGCCAGATCGCCACCCACGCCGCCAACGCGTAGCGGCCGGACGGAAGCGGCGACCTTCCCGCCGGCCCGGGATCAGGAGCTGGTGTGCCAGGCCCCTGCGGGCAGCGGAAGACTGACCAGCGACGTGCCCGACGTGGTGACGATGTCCAGCGACGAGAGCTGTGCCGGCGCCAGGCTGGTCGCCCCGTCGATGTCGACCTTGCCGCTGTAGCTGACCGCCCAGCTGCCGGCCACCTCCTCGGTGCCCGTCTTCGACACGGCCACCAGCTGGCAGTGGTCGCCCGGAGCCACCCCGGAGATGGTGAGGTGGATCGACGTCCCCCAGGGCTGGGCGAGCAGCACCGCCGTCGCCGTCGCGCCGCTTGTGGAGTCGGTGTCCGACACCCGGGCCGAGGTTCCCGCCGGCGCCGCCGGCGCCGAGAGGTGCAGGGCGACGGCGCTGCCGGCCCCGGCCCCGGCGGCGGCGATGGCCACCCCGGCGGCGACCGCGACGATGCGCCACCGCATCCTGCCGCTCCGCCGCCGCCGGCGGAGTTCGGCCAGGCTGCGCTCCACCATGCCGGGCTCCACCCTGATCGTCCCAGCCGAGAGGGCGTCGGCCTCCTCCACCCGTCCCAGCACCTTCGGAAGGTCCGCCAGCAGGGAGAGGTCGTCGCGGCAGTCCCGGCAGCTGGCCAGGTGGGCGTCGACCTGGGCGCGCTCCGCCGGGTCGAGGGCTCCGATCACATAGGCGCCGAGCGCCAACCGCGTTCGGTCGCACACCGCCGTCACCGGCTCCACCCCCGTTCCTCCAGGGTGAGGCGGAGGGCGTGGAGCGCGTAATAGGTGCGGGACTTCACGGTGCCGGCCGGGATGCCCAGCGCCGCGGCCGCGTCGGCGACGGACCGGCCCCGGTAGTACGTCTCCACGAGCACCGCTCGATGCTCAGGGCTGAGCCTGCCCAGCGCCTCGATCACCTCCCACCGCTCCACCGCCAGGTCGATGCCGTCGGGGACGGCGAGACGTTCCGCCGCGCCGTCGGCGACCTCCTGTGGGCGGGCGAGTCGCATGCGGTGCTGGTCGGTGGCCAGGTGGTTGACGACGGTGAAGAGCCAGGGCCGCACCGAACGGGCTGCCGGGTCCAGGCGGTCGGAGTTGCGCCAGGCCCGGAGCAGGGCCTCCTGGACGATGTCCTCGGCACGGCCACGATCGCCCACCAGGCGGCTGGCGTAGCCGAGGAGCGCCTCGCCGTGCTCGGCCCAAAGGGATCGCACGAACTCCTCATCGCTGTCCTCGACCACGCGCAGCCGCTCCTTCTGTCCGACGGCACGCTGCACCCTCACCACTACGGGACCGCGGCTGCGGCGGTTCATCACCAGTGAACTCCCCGGCCCCCGCCCCCGTATAGCAGGGCACGGGACGGTCCGACGCCGCGCCGCGGCGCGGGCCAGCCCACCAGGAGATCGGGAGGATCGACATGCGCACACCCCTCGCGCGAGGCATCTGGCTGGCGGGCGTGGCCGCTCTCGTCGCCGGCTGCGGGACCGGGTCCGTGAAGGCCGTCTCCACCTCCGGCACGGGCAGCACCGAGGTGGTCCATGTCGGCAGCGCCACCGTCGACGGCACCACCGAGCAGGTGCTCACCAACGCCCAGGGATTCACCCTCTATCACCTCACCGCGGACAGTCCCTCCGACCCGACGTGCACCGGCGCCTGCGCCATGACCTGGCCTCCGGTTCTGCTCTCCTCGGGGCAGCCCACGGCGTCGGCCACCCTTCCCCAGGGGCTGACCGTTGTCGACGGCGCCAACGGCCGGCAGGTCGAATACGGTGGTCATCCCCTCTACCACTACTCGGGCGATTCTGCGCCCGGACAGGCGAACGGTGAGGGATTGCTGGGCGAGTGGTTCGTCGTCACGCCCGATCTCAGCAGCGCCGCCGGCGCCACCGCAACCCCGTCGTCGGCGAGCAGCGGATACGGGACCGGTTACTGACGGAACACGCCATAACTCTCAGACGCTCCCGCACACCGGCGTCCCGTTCTGCTCGACCGCAACGAAACATTCATACGCGCCAAGTGGGCCGCGGCGTTCGTGACGCGTTGGAGAGATGTGCCGCAGATTGAGGTTTGCGCGGCTGTTGCGATAATCGTCCCGCGACACATCTCTCCCTGACCGGGTCGCACGCAGATCGGGAGCGCCGATGCCCGCAGCCTATCTGAGCTTCCTCACCACCAGCACTCAGGCCAGCGCGGCGTTGATCGGGCTGCTCTTCGTTTCGGTGTCCGTCGCGCCGGAACGGGTCTTCGGCTCCGACGCCCGGGCCGAGCATCAGCTGCTGGCGCTGAGCGCGTTCACCGCGCTGGTGAGCGCCTTCTTCCTGTCATTCGCCGGCCTGGTGCCGGGGGTGCGCATCGGTGACGTGGCCATCGCCGTCGGCACGCTCGCCCTGACGGAGACGCTCGCCCTCGTCCTGCTCGTGCCGCAATGGCATCGTGAGAGGCGATTGATGCGGGGCTTGATGGCCTTCCTCGTCAGCGCCGTCCTCTACGGATACCAGATCGGGGTGGGGGTCATGCTGGTGCATGCGCCGGGCGATCGCGGGGCACTCGGGACGCTGCTGGTCCTGCTCATCGCCGCGTACGCCGTCGGACTGCTCCGCGCCTGGCAGCTGCTGGGCGCCACCCACCACGGCGCCGCCAGGCAGCTGCTTCGGCGGCTCCGCAATCTCGAGCAGCCGCGGGAGACGGACGCCGAGGCGGGTGGCGTCGGCACCCCGGGCCCGTCCGGGGCTCACCGCTGAGAGCTGTCCTCGCCGCTTTCCCGCGTCCGGTTTCGGGGTGAGCGGGGCCGCTCCGCGCGTGCCGGGAGGAGGGCGAGGGCGACGACGATGCCGCCGGCCGCCACGGCGGCCCCCGCGCCCAGCGAGACGCCGGTGCCGCTCATGAAGGCGACACGGGCGGCGTGGGCGAGGAGGGCGCCCGTCGCTCCGCCCGCCCGCGCCGCCACGGTGAGCGCACCGCCGAAGGAGCCCAGGATGGTGTGCAGTGCGGTTGCGGGCACCTGGTGACCCGCCAGTGCCGCCGTCATCCGGTTCTGATACCGGGTCGAGAGCACGCTGCCGATGACCGCGACGCCGAGGGCTCCGCCCACCTGGATGGCCACGCCGTTGGTCGCCGACCCGACCCCCGCCTCACCGTGGGGCACCGAACCGACCACCGAGTTGGTTGCCGTCGGCATGAGCAGGCCTGCCCCGAGGCCGATCAGCAGCAGGCCGGGGAGCACGTTGCCGTACGTGGTGGAGAACGAGGCGACTGACGCGGTCTGCCACAGGCCTCCGGCGATGAGCGTCAGCCCCGCGGCGGCGGTCAGCTTGACGCCGGCCACGCGGGACGCAGCGGAGGACGCCAGAGCGGCGACCACCAGGGTGCCGGCGATGGGAAGGATGCGCAGACCCGCCTGCAGGGGGGAGTACCCCAGGTCGAACTGCAGGAACTGCGTCTGGACGAAGAGCGCGCCCAGCAGCCCGAAGCTCCCCAGGCACTGGACCGCCGCGGCCACCGAGAACCGGCGATTGCGGAAGAAGCCGAGCTTGAGCATCGGGTGATCGCTGCGGAACTCCCATGCGGTGAAGGCGGCGAGGACGGCCAGGCCGGCCATTCCCACACCGACCACCCTGGCCGAGCTCCAGCCGTCGGTCGGGCCTTCGATGATCGCCCAGAGGATCAGGCCGAGGCCGGCGATGGAGAGGCCCGAGCCCGCAGGGTCCGGCCGGTCGGAGGCGGGATTCCTGGAGTCCGGCACCAGCAGCAGGGCGGCGACGAAGGCCGCCACGGCGATGGGGACGTTGACGAGGAAGATCGAACCCCACCAGAAGCGCGCCAGGAGCAGGCCACCGGCGATGGGGCCGATGGCGATCCCCATGCCCGCCGTCCCGGCCCACATGCCGATCGCCCGCGCCCGCTGGGCGGGATTGCGGAACATGTCGTTCACGATCGAGAGCCCCGCCGGGATGGTCAGGGCGGCGCCCGCTCCCATGACCGCCCGCCAGGCGATCAGCACATCGACCGAGCCCGAGTAGCCGGCTCCGATCGACGCCAGGGCGAAGACGGTCAGGCCGGCGAGGAAGAAGCGCTTGCGCCCGAACCGGTCGCCGGCGCTGCCGCCGACCAGCAGGAGACCGCCGAAGACGATGGCGTACGCGTCGACGATCCACTGCAGCTCGCTGGAGGTGGCATGCAGCTGGCGCACCAGGGTGGGCAGCGCCACGTTGAGGATGGTGTTGTCGACGTTGACGATCAGGGCCGCCGCACAGACCACGAGGAGCGCCGCCCGCCGGTGGTCGGGGCGCCCCGGAGCCTGGGGGACGAGCGGTCGCGTCGCCGGGGTCGCGGAGTTCACGGCCGCACCCCGGGAGCGCGCCGGACGCGGGTGCGACGAACCTGCATCGGCGCATTCTCCGACATGCGAGGGGCGAACCTTCCCCCCCGTGACCGGCTGCGGTTAGCCGCCGCGGTCCGGGTCGCCCGAAGGAGGTAGGCTCTCCGCATGGCCGAGATCCAGATCACTCCCACTGCACTGATCGTCCACATCCAGGGTGCGGACCGCCTGCTCGCCCTCAAGACCCAGCTCGAGGTCCCGCTCCAGCACATCGCGGGCGTCGACGCCTTGGTCCCCGAGGCGCACCAGGTCTGGCACGGGCTGCGGATGGGTGGGACCAACCTGCCGGGCGTGGTCACCGCCGGCCGCTTCGTCCAGGGCGGGGAGTGGGCCTTCTGGGACGTCCACGACCCGGACAGGGCGATCGCCATCCGCCTCCACGACGAGCACTACGCCAAGCTGGTCGTGGGCGTCGACGATCCCGTCGCCACCGCATCGGCCATCTCCGCCGCCATCCAGTCCCCGCGCTGAGCGCCGCCCCCTCCCCGAGCGGAACCGGCGGCTAGTGCACCGGTCCAGAAATAAGCTTCTGGTTGTAGCGGCGTAGAACCTGGTCGGCGGTCTTGACCCAGACGAAGGGGTGCTTGTGCTCGTTCCAGGCGTCGAGGAAGCGCTGGATGGCGTC